>Ga0187847_10000072_pt1 | contig 109573 bp, 75 predicted proteins | sample June2016WEW_4_10_FD_132458 | JGI IMG/M metagenome (GOLD analysis project Ga0187847, IMG submission 132458) | Peatland microbial communities from SPRUCE experiment site at the Marcell Experimental Forest, Minnesota, USA - June2016WEW_4_10 | ecosystem: Environmental > Terrestrial > Soil >...
AGTTTTTTATCCCTGTTATAAAGAAAATGATCGTAAATAGAGTGGCAACCGACGCACACAATCATGCTAAGACCTCGGCTACGACCCGTGCCGGCTTTACGCTGGTTAGTTTTTGATCGAGCCCTTGGAACGAGTAGTTGAGCTGACGATAATTAAAGCCCAAAACGTAAAGAATCGTGGCGTGCAGGTCGCGGATCTCGACTGGGTCTTTCACAACCTCGTAGCCCATTGCGTCGGTTTCACCGTGACTAAAGCCCGGCCTGATTCCTCCTCCGGCCATCCAGATCGTGAACGCCCCAGGATTGTGATCGCGACCAACAAACTCCGTTGTTTGACCATTGCGGTTTTCGCGCATGGAGGTACGCCCAAATTCGCCGCCCCAGACGACGAGGGTGTCCTCTAACATTCCGCGTCGTTTGAGATCGCTGAGGAGCGCGGCTATCGGCTGGTCGACCTCGCGGCAGCGATCGTTGAAACCGCCGTTCAGCGCGTCTCTTTTGTTGGTCCCATGAGTGTCCCATCCCCAGTGATAGAGCTGGATAAAGCGCACTCCCCGTTCGGCCAGCCGGCGCGCAACCAGGCAATTGTTGGCAAAACTTTCTTCTCCGGGCTTGCATCCATATTCCGCAAGGGTAGGCGCAGACTCTTTACGAATGTCGAGAACGTCGGTGGCTTCCATTTGCATGCGGAAGGCCATCTCGTACTGAGAGATGCGAGTGATCGTCTCCGGATTGCCGAATTCTTCGAATTGTTGTTGATTGATTTGATCGATGGCATCCAGCTCGTCGCGGCGAAGGGCTCGGCTCACACTCTTTGGATTTTGAAGATAGAGAACTGGCTCTCCATGAGAGCGGCATTGCACGCCTTGATAGATGCTGGGCAGGAAACCGGAGCCCCATAGTTGTTTACCGCCATCGGGCTGCTTGCCGCCAGAGACGAGGACGATGAAGCCGGGAAGATTCTGGTTCTCGGAGCCCAATCCATAAATAACCCAAGAGCCCATTGAAGGATAGCCGAGGCGCGCATTGCCAGTATGCACCAGCAACTGCGCCGGCGCATGATTGAACTGATCTGTGTGCATGGACTTTATGAAGCATACGTCATCAATGTGTTTTTCGAATTGAGGCAGGCGGTCGGAAAGCCATAGCCCATTCTTGCCCGCCTGGTGAAATGGATACTGCGATCCAAGCAGCTTGGGAACGCCGCTGATAAAAGCGAAGCGTTTGCCCTTCAGGAACGACTCGGGGCAATCCTGGCCGTCAAGCCTGGTCAGCTCCGGTTTGTGGTCGAAAAGTTCCAGTTGGCTGGGTGCACCAGCCATATGCAGATAGATGATGCGTTTTGCGCGGGGGGTAAATTCGGGCGGCAGTACCGAGAGCGGACGGGTAGGGTCTCGTTTGAAATCAAGGCGCTGTGTGCCGTCAATATTCAATTCTGAGGCGCAGGCCATCCCGGGGCAATTGGAGGCCAGGCTTCCCAGAAACATGCTGCCGACGCCAGCCGTAAAGCTACGCAGGAAATGCCTGCGAGTTTGCGCCTGAATTCGCGCGAAGGCTTCCTCGGGATGCACATCTGCGGCAGGCTTTTCCTCGAGGGAGGGCGTCGGCGGATCGCCCAGAATCGCGTCGTGATTGAATTTTTGAGAAACGGACATCCCATCACCTATTGAGGGCGGCATCAAGGTTGAAGACCACGTTGCCCACTGAAGTCAGCGCATCGATATTGTCGGCGGCATTGTTGGCCTTGTCTAGCAAATTCCCGGACGCGTTCATGCTCGCATCGACCAGCTTAGCGTGTTGTTGGACAAGGGCGCGCTTGTAAAACGCAAGGATTACCGGCAATTCGCGTGCTGTGAGATCGCGTGAAAGTACGAGCCGGGCCTCGTATTTGATCCGAGCCTGGAGAATATCATCAGTTGCCGCGGCGCCAGATTTGAGAGCTGTCTCCTTTACTGCGCGCTGCGCGAGGGCGCGGGCGGCTTCGTAATAAACAGGATCATTTAATGTGACCAATGCTTGCAAAGGCGTGTTGGTTGGTATACGCCGTGGGAGGGTTGTGTCGCGGTCGGAGGCATCGAAGGTTAAAAAGCTGGGATAGCCGCTTGTCCTCTTCACAAAGGTGTAAACTGCGCGGCGATAGCGGTTGGGGCCAGTGGCATCGATCCACTTGTCGTCGTTGTATACAGAATTCCAAACTCCGGCCGGCTGCGGCGGCATCACCGGTGGTCCGCCCATTGTGGTATCGAGAAGACCGCTGGCCACCAGGGCCTGATCGCGGACCATCTCCGCTGTAAGCCTTTGCTGCGGACCATGCGCCAGCAGTCGATTACGAGGATCTTTAGCCATCAGTTGGGGCGTGGTTGCGGAACTCTGGCGATAAGTGGCGCTCGTGACCAGTTCTCGCAACAGCGCCTTCATATCCCAATGCAGATCGTTCTGGAAGTGCAGAGCGAGGTAGTCAAGAAGCTCAGGGTGGCTGGGCTCCTCACCCACGCTGCCGAAGTTTTCCTGCGTCTCGACGATTCCGATTCCAAAAAGCTCTTGCCAATAGCGATTGACGGTAACGCGAGCAGTCAATGGTTGACCGGGTTGAAAGAACCATTTAGCCAGGGTCAGGCGGTTGCGCGGAGCACCCGCAGGCAGCCTGGGAAATATCGCCGGCACATCCGGAGCAAGGTCTGGGCCTACTTTGGTAAGGAAGTTGCCGCGTTCGAATTCAAGTGTTGTCCGGCGTTCATAAGGTTGTTGTTCTACCATGACGGGCAGCGGAACGCTGGGAATAGCGGCTAGTTGCGTATACAGGTCTTTCAGGCGTTCAATTTGCTGAGCGCGTTGCGCATTTTGCGCTTCGGCTGTCCAACTCGGATCGCCGCTGGCCGAGAGCCTGAGGCGCTGAATCAGAGCTGGCTTGTCGTCGATCTCGTCAGTTTGAGTGATGGCTACTTCAATGCGGCTATCGCGCGCCAATTGCAATTGGTTCGAAAGGACACCAACGATCCAACGCGTGCGGAACAATTTTGGAAGAGCCTCAAATGAGCTAGGGATGGGATCTACCTTTGGCGCGTCCGCAGCATTGCTGGATTTATCGTTGGGCCCGGCTTTGATCTTGACGTTGGAAAATACGGCTGTCTGAAGATTCGGTTCGGAATCCTGGGCAAAATAGCGGAAATCAATCTTCTCGCGTGCACCATTGAGCTGCACCACCCAGGCTTCCACCTTATCTGCGATGAAGCCGTTCTCCGGGGTATATCGGGCCTTTTCGGCATCGAACGGCGGAACTTCGATCCGGATCGCGCTTAAGACAGGCAGATTTGCATTTGCAGTTAATTCATAGACAGACTGAGGAGGGGCATGAGCATCCGTGAACACCTCTCCGTCATGGATGCTAAAGGTCTTCGCCGGACCGTTGACTTTGGCGCGAGCGAGTCTTAGCTTCGCCAGCCGGATGGACTCTTTCAAGTCCCGCAGACTTTCCGCTTTGGCCATTCCGTTCTGTTTCTTATCTTGCTGCACTCTTGCCAGCGAGCGAATGATTGTGGGAATGACCTTTTCCAGCGCCGGCACCTCGTTCGCGTCGGCTGATTGGATCGGCAATTGCCGCCACTGAGCCTTCTCCACGATCTGGCGGTCCGCGGTTTCAATGTTATGAATGAGAGTTCCAATTTCATCTTGAATCGCTGCGGCTTGAGGATAGCGCGCCTTGTCCTTGGGAACGGTCAGGTTGGGGAAGTCGTCGTTAAGATCGGTATCTTCCTCCGTGTTGAAGAAAGCGAGAGACTTGTAGTAATCGGCATGACGAATTGGGTCGTATGGATGTGAGTGGCATTGCACGCAATTCATGGTTACGCCATTCAACACCGACCAGGTGGTGGCGACGCGATCCATCACCGCAATCAGACGAAACTCCTCATCGTCGGTGCCCCCTTCGTCATTGTTGGGAGTCTGGCGGTGAAAGGATGTGGCAATACGGTCTTCAAACGTCGCGTTGGGGAGCAGGTCTCCAGCCAACTGCTTGATGACGAACTGGTCGTAAGGCAGATTACGATTGAAAGCGTCGATAACCCAGTCACGGTAGGGCCACACGCCAGGCCGGCCGTCATCTTTCTCATACCCCTTGGTGTCGGCATAGCGCGCCAGGTCGAGCCACATGGAGGCCCAGCGTTCTCCGTAGCGCGGCGAAGCCAGCAGTCGGTCTACCTGCTTTTCATACGCGTTGGCAGACGAATCGGCGAGAAATGCCCGCATTTCCGAAGCGGTTGGAGGCAAGCCGGTGAGATCGAACGACACACGCCGCAACGACTGGGCTTTGTCCGCCTCAGGGGATGGCTCAAGACCCTCTTTTTCCAACCTCGCAAGAACAAACCGATCCAGAGGCTGACGTACCCAGTCCAACCGCCCAACCTTGGGTAGTGGCTGCGCCCTGGGTGGAACAAAGGACCAGTAGTCTTCCCAATGAGCGCCTTGCATGATCCATTTACGCAGTAACTCGACCTGCTGAGGCGGCAGAGCCGGAGTATGGTAGGGCATACGTGCCTCCGGATCGGTCAAGGTTATGCGTTTCATTAATTCCGAGGCATCCGGATTCCCGGGCACAATCGTTCTATGCCCTGACTTGCCCACTCCCAAAGCCTCGTCGCGGTAGATAAATGAAACATCATTTTTCTGCCTGACGCCGCCATGGCAAGCGACACAGTTCTGATTCAGGATGGGCCGAATATCGCGACTGAACTCCACACGATCGCTCGCTCGGACGTGGTCGCTGATAAATCGCCACGCCACTACGCTGCATCCGATAATCAACACTAATAGTGCGACAATGCCGACACAGTGATCGACAATCGCCTTTCGCAACGAAATCATGTTGAATTTGCTTGGCATGCTGAACTAGGCTCAAACCTGAAGTCGTGCAGCGATCCACAGTCGTCTATTAGAGACTAGTCTCCAATCAAAGGAAAGCATTGTCAATCCATTCAACTGATAAACAATCACCAAAATACTCCTATTTAGGGCTCGTCTCTAGCATTGCGATTGCCTAACCGGGGTGGTTCATCGCGGGATTCCAGTTGCCATGCCGACTTCTCGTTACGAATTCTGGCTTCGGAGAATGATTTGGCGACTTCAGCATCCCCCGTGTAGGGAAGTAGTTAGGTTACGAGACCGAAGTTCCCCGCGCTGCCAATTTACACATCGAGGATGGTATAACTGCGACCGACGTCGAACGAAAGCGATTTGACCTGTCGCATGTTGTAAGGTTCCGAGAATACAAAAATGACGCGATTTTTACACTCAGGCTACATCTAATATATGCATTTGAGGTTCTAACAGTGTGGGACTCCCTTCCCCTCCGAATGAGATGCTCCCGCCACGGTAAGGCTTTGCGATCTACGACCCAGGAGCATCGTGTGATGAAATCACTGAATCTCCGCCTGTTTGCAGGACTCCTAATCCTACCTGCGATATTCGCTCGTGCACAAGACGAAAATGGCAACGGGTATCGCCCGTTGGTGCTGAGCGAATCCGTCCTTCCAGAACAATCGACGAATTCTCTGGGCGACCCGCGCATATTCAACCCAGAGTTTTATCGAAAGTTCAATCCCGAGTTAAGTCTCTCGACAGATGCCGAAGCGATGCAGCACTGGGCAAGTCCCAAAACAAACCACTGCGTGAGAGCTTCTTTCTATTTCTCCGCCGCTGACTATATCCAGCGCTACCCTGATCTGGGATTGCATGCCGGAGTCCCTGGCTCCTGTTACAGCGCAATCCAGCAATTTGTCACTTACGGCTTCAATCAGGGACGAATCGGCGCGTTCGACAGCTACCCTGTGATTTTCGATTTCAATTACTACGTGGACGCGGCCAATAACGCCGACTTGAGCAGCCTCTATAACAACGGGGCCCTGGACCGGGTGGACATAGAAATCCACTGGCTCAATCGCGGGATCGCGGAACGCCGGTCCGCTTCGGCTTTTTTCAAGATCAAGGAATATCAGGCGCGCTATCCCGACGTCTCAGAACTGTCACCGGAAAAGGCGCTCTACCAATATGTCACGCAAGGTCAGGCGGAGAGACGCCTTGGCAGAGGAGATTGGGCTAATCCCTCGGAATGGAATGCTCTGGTCGCCAGATCTCAGCGGAGCGTCGTAACGGCTGAACCGAACGATCTGGTGCGGAGGTTTACTGCCGCCAACGGCGAAGAGACCACGGTCATCGTGAAATCGCCGAAGTGGCTCCCCTCGCCGGATGAGCCGCTTCCTGCGACGGCCCGCGTCTGCCAAGTCCCGCCACCAAGCGGCAACAACGATTGGAACACGCTGACCACCTACCTGACGCCCAGCGGCGTCAAATCTGGCTGCGATGTGGTGCAGCTGGCTCCCAACGCTGTTTATCACATGGTGCTGCCGCAGAATGTGCCTCCCAGCCAGAACTACGTGCTCAACCACTGGCCGTATTTGCAAATCGTCAATGCCCAGGACTTTGTGTTTGACGGTAACGGGTCGACGCTTTCCTTCACCGGCTCGACGACCGGCATCGACATCTATAGCAGCCAGCGCGTAGTGGTCGAGAACCTGAGCATCGATTGGGGCAACCCGGTGGACCCGCAACCACTGTGGCGGGGACCTCTGTTTTCCGCGTTCGGCACTATCGTCCTCGATGGATTCGGTTCGGCGCACATTGAGCTCGAAGCCAATACGGCCATCCCGCCCGGTTTCGTTCCGTATATCTATGCTTTCAATCTTTGGGACCGGGAAAAGAACGAAGCTGCGGCCGATGACTACCTGAATACCGGCCCAGGCGATCAGGGCTGCGACATCTATTGCCTAGAAAGCAACGGCGTGCAGGACCCCTCGCAGCAATCGATGTACTTGGAGGACGGCAGCTTGTATCCGGCCTCGAATTCCGCCGGACAGTGGGTGGCCTCGCAACTGGCCGCCTATCCAAACCGCGTCGTCCTCGTGCGCTTTCAGGAGTTCGCCGCGGAGGCCATTCAGGACGACTACATGACCAATGACCTCCAAATCCGCCACACCACGGTTCACACTTCGCCCTACATGGGTATCACCGCCGGCCAGAACGCACGCGGACTGGCGCTGATCGATGTGCATGAAACGCCGAGTCAGGGTCGCCCCATCTCCACCGTTGCCGACGGCACGCACTTCACCGGCATGAGCGGGGATATTGTCGTCGAGCACAGCGACTTCGAGAAGGAAGGCGACGACGTCATGAACATTACCACGGTTTGGGATACGCTGACGGCAGTGAACTCCGCCGACTCTTTCATCATGAGCGGCGGCGACGGCAATCCCAACGCGGGTGACACGTTGGCCTTCTTCGACCAGGAGATGGGTTTCCTTGGCTCCGCGAAAGCGGACTTCATCACCCCCGCAGATTTGCCGCCATGGCCGGTTGGGCCCGTGACCGTCCGGCTGGACTCGGCGCCAAGCTTTCTAAAGCCAGGCATCCACGCTGTGAACATGAACCACGCGCCGTCTCGCGTCTACGTCTCTGACGTCGACATCCACGATAAGCTCGGCCGCGGCATTCTCATCGGCGGCTTTCACATGCTCATCGGCAACTCGCGGTTCCGCAACATCACCGCCACCGCCATCGCCTCCATCATATCCAGCTACTTTGGCGAGAGCGTAGCTTCCTCTGACATCGCTATCCGCGACAACATGATGGAGCACACCAATTACGTGCCCAAGCTTTACCAGTCCAGCACCGATGGCACCAACTATTACCCGAACCGCAACGCCTCCATCGCGTTGTTTGCCGATATCTTCTCGGGTTACAACAATTCCTCGAATGAAGTTACCGGAATCTATCCCGGTTTCCAGCAGATCGAGATCTCCGGCAACAGCTTCGATAGCGCGTCGGGCGCTGGAATCTATCTGACCGGAATAAAAAACACCGAAATCACCCGCGATAGCTTCCTGGGATGTGAGGCGGTGCCTGACGCCGATTCTCTCTATTCGTATTACGGGTCGGAGTCGAAATCGGCCGTAGTGCTTTCGTTCGCAGACACCGTTTCGCTTATAAATGATCGAACGGCCGACACTGCGGAATGCTCAGCGCGAGCGGATGCCGCGTCGAGCGAAGACGTTGGCATCGGGGGCGGGCGGAATCAATCATCTACTGAATCACTTCACCAGTGAGCGGATTGCACGGTGTCAGCAAATGAAGAGGCAGGCGATGCTTTTGCTGTCGGAAATGCCTAAACTACGCGCAAGCGCGACGCGATGATTCCTGCGGAGACACGACTGGATGCAGCGTGTATGTTGCGCGCCAGTTTGGTCAATCTACGAGAACAGGGCAGGACAATCCTCGAGCATGCCAGCTAGTTGCGAGAGAAAGTCCCGACAAACGCCCATGGGGCCAGGAATCGGCCAGAAGGAGGGATCCTTTATGGAGCAGCTTCGATGGGATTGACCTCGGTTGCGGCCTGAGTGAACTGAAACTGTAGGATCCAGATGCTGGAGACGGGCTGCCCATCGACTTGCGCGGGCTTGAATCTCCACTGCTGTGCTGCTTGCAGGGCTACTTTGGCGAAATACTTGCTGGGCCCCGGCGAGTCAAACGTCGCATTCGAAACATGACCGCCTGCATCGACCGTCACCCTTATTTTCACGTTGATACGCCCGCTAATTGACTGACGGGCACTCGGGAGTACGTCGGGTAGAACTCGTTCAGCGACCACACTCTTCACCGCCGCACCATTGGAGCTTTGGATTCCCGGAGCTGGAGCTTGAGGAGGGAACGTGGAGCCTGCGGGCACAGGTTGCTGTTTTTCGGTTGGCGACGATGGCAATGTCTGGCGAGATCGCAGTTGCAGAACTGCAATGAATGCAAGCAGGACGAGCACTGCGGCAATGAGCGCCGTCATGTGGAGTTTGACAGGTACCGTTCTACCGTTGGTTTTGCTAGTCGGATTTGGGAGAGATGGGGCAGATTCGAGAAGAGTTTTGACGTCGCTGAGGGTACATCGGTGCGCCGGGTCTAAGCGCAGACATTTCCGGACAATGTCGGCGAACGGCCTTGGAATGGACTCCGGCACAACCGGTTCCCGCTGTGTTGATCTGTCCCAAACCGGCGGATGCCCGGTCAGGGCTTCAACTAGGGTGACTCCGAGCGACCAGATGTCCGCGGCCGGGAAGATATTCCCAGCGGCGGTTTCTGGCGCGTCATAGACTCCCATTGTCGAAGAGTGTTTGCCAAGTTTGCCGGCTACATGAAGATTGTCTGAAGAAAGCTTCAACTGATCGTCGACGACTAGGATGTTCGATGGCTTGAGATTACCATGCACAAAACCCTCCCCGTGAAGATAGGAAAGCGCGTCGACGACCAGGCCGAGCATCTCTCTGGTCTCCGTGGGCGTGAGTGGCCGATCCTGAAGAATCTGAGAGAGAATCTCTTCAGAATATTCCGTCACTGCGTAGATCTGAGGGGCGCTGTCGACCTGACAGCGTCCGGTGTAAAACAGGCGCATCAGGTGCGGATGAGACAGGTTTGTTGTCATGGCCCAACAAGAGATTTGAGCCTCTGCGTCTCTGGCATCAGCAGGAATGAGCTTGATGGCGGCTTTCTGCGATCGATCCCCCTGCTGCAGTTCCGTGAGGAACACACTACCCCAGGCTGAGCCGCCTAACCATTGGAGGAGGGCAAATCTTCCGTCGATAATTTGTCCTACCCAATCACTGCGAAATACCGGTGTGTTCATGGTGCAACCATTCTAAATACGAGCACGGTGTGTGCCAAAGCCGAGAGTGATAATTCGAGCCGGCACATGGAGTGGTAACAGGTCAAGAAGGGGATGCAAGTGCCGGACTGGATTATAGACTCCCAACTGGGCTTTAATATGGTTCTCTCCTGGTTATGGAAGTTGATCGACTTTCCAGACATTACTCTCGCCTCGGTGGGTTACTTCCGAATTGGCGGCGATCCTCCCGAAATCCAACCGCTGCAGGAGCCTCTCAGGTCATGCTTCAAAAGGGGTGTCGAAAATCGATCGGCGGCAACAGCCTTTTTATACAACCGAACCCTACGAATTTCTGCCATGGCTGTTCGGAAAGCCTTCGCCAATCATGCCTTCTATCTTATTGAAAACCAAAGGCAGACTTGCATGAAAAGAGCTGTTCCAAAACCTAAGGGTTTATGAATGAAGCGATAACGTCCTTTATCGTTCACGGTCTCTGTTGCCAGGCTGTAAGAGGTTTTGGGGGGATTCGGTCTGGATGCCAGTTTTTCATCCATGCGAAGCGGACACTCCTAGGGGGTAATCCAAAGAGAAACTCTGGCGCGCACGCGGAAGCAACCGACGATGGGCACACTTTCGTGTTTTGCTTTGTCAGCTGTTGTTCCTAATCAGTGTGGTGCGGATTGATTTCATCAGTCGGCCTTCACGCGCGGGCGCGTTTGTGTGCTCATCCAATCGCAAATGATCTTGAGAGCAGTCGGTGACATGGTCTCTTCGATGTCGTTGTACTCATTGGGCGAACCGGTTTTGGCGTCCTGCAAGAGATGATTCATCCCAGGCAACTCGATCACGATAGCGTTGGGATTGGTCTTTAAGGCTTCGCGAGCAGCGGCAAGATTTTCCTTTGCCGGCACCTGCACATCCAGTGATCCGTTGAGCGCCAAGACCGGGATCTTCAGCTTGGCCAACGTTGGTGCTGGGTCATAAGCGAGGAAATAACGCTCCCAGGGACGGGCATCATCCTGTGGCAGGGTGCCCGCTTCGTTTGAGTCGATGACCTTATCGGCTACGCCCTTCGCAACGATGGCCTTGGCACGATCAAGCGCAACTGCATCCGAAGGCGCTGAAATGATGGCGTCATACAGCGCCTGATCGAAGAGCTTGCGTTTGGCTATGTAGTCGTCCGGCGCACCGTAGGTTTTTGCTGTCATGGCCGATTGCAGGACGAAGAGCTTATCGCCTCGAATGGTGGGGCCGGCGATCATTACGACAAACGCGACGCTCTCATCTTCCGCAGCGACGGCAGGCGCAATGATGCCACCTTCCGAGTGTCCCAGCACGCCAACATGATGTGGGTCGATCTCCGGCTGGGCCTTAAGCCAAGTTACGGCGGCTTCGGCGTCAGAGGCGAAGTCTACCGTTGTGGCTGCATCGTAGTCGCCGGTGGAACCTCCGACGCCACGCTTATCGTAGCGAAGAACGGCAATGCCCTTACGGCTCAACGCGTCGGCGAGAACGAGAAATATCTTATGGCTCCAGACGTCCTCATCGCGCGTGTTGTGGCCTGTGCCGGAGACCAGAACGACCGCTGGAAACGGTCCCTTCCCATTTGGCACGTTCAACGTTCCGGCAAGCTGATTATGACCGGCTGGATTGTCAAAGCGGACACCCCGCTCACTATAAGGACGTGGCCGGGTCGCGATTGCAGCCTCCTGCGGCCGTTTGTGCTCGACTGGTGCAAGGTCCGCTGCTGCGGCACGTTTCAACACCAGCGGATAAATCTGCTGAAAGGTCAGATTGCCGTTCCACGCCTTTTCCTTCTCATCCCAAACGCCGTCGTAGCTTAGGTTGAGCTTGTTGACTGCAAAGTGCAGTTGCGTGCCATCGGACGATATCTGATCGAAGTCGGTTTCATTTCCGCTGGGGTTGGTCAGATGGCCGCTATAACCAGTGGCAGTCTTTTCTAGGTGTACGCGAACTGTGAACCCGGCGTTTAGTTGGCCCGTCCAATCGCCAGCTACTTCTTGAGCAAGAGCGGTGGCTGCGATAACCAGCATAGATAGGACGACCAGAACGACAGACTTTCGCATGAATACCCTCGCGGATCAATCGATGTTTCGAATCTCAATCGTCTGTACGAAGTATTGCGCTGTGGAGTTCCAACTCATTCTGCCATTGTAGGATGGAGATCCGCTTCTCCTGCTCTCCTCGGCTTGTCACGATTTGCGGAATCGTACCGGCCTCTCCAAAAATGAGTAAGGTCAGGCTAGCGGTGATAGACCCGGAACTCGATATATTCGACGGCGTCGTCCCATGCCGAAGACCGTGGTGATCGCGTCGAAGCCGCGCAAGAAGAAGTTGCACGCCAACCGCACATCGTTCAGCAAGGATCGCCCCAACCCTCACGCGTTCAAGCCTGGTGAGTCGGGAAATCCTGGGGGAAAATTGAAGAGCGACGCCGACAGACTGGTAAGAAAGAACGTGCTGCGCTTTGTGCAAGACCCCGCCAATCTGGAGTTGTGCGAAGCGCACGGACTGCCGCGCAACAGTTCCTACGGAACGATTCTGGCCAAGCGGCTGCTTAAGCAGGCACTGCTAAATGAGCAGTGGGCCGTGCAACTTGTGTTGGGGCTCATCGGTGAAGCACCCGGCACGAGGCTCGACGTGTTTGGAAGCTTGGGCGGGTCCGAGGAGAAGAGCATTATGGAACTGGTCTTCATAGACGGCGTGGATGGCCGCCCATCCCCTGAGTTCCTTGAGGCCCACCCTGATTTTGTCATGCCTGTCCCCAAAGCCCTGCCACTTCCACCAGAAGAGTAAGCAGGGCCCCAAGAGTGGATTCCTGCCTCTTGGCAGCCTACAGGGACTCTTCAGTCCCACAGTGACAGGACAGTGACAGATTTCGTAGATCAGGTGGGCTCGATTCTAGGTGAGTCTGTAAATATGAGATTTATAAGGTGTTAGATGGTGCGCCCGGAGAGATTCGAACTCCCGGCCTACTGATTCGTAGTCAGTCGCTCTATCCAGCTGAGCTACGGGCGCACATGGTGGTTTCAAAAATGAAACCATAGACAGATTATCAGGCTTTAAAGGGTGGTGCAATTTCCGCCCCAGCGACCAAGACCCCCTGCTGGGGACCCGGGCTTACGACTTAGCGGACAGTGTGGGTCGTTTCTTTGAGAGAGAGTCCCCTACTGAGCTTGCGGCACGGTGTCGGCGACACCCAAGTCGATTTCCAGGCCGGCTTGGCGGATCAGTTTGGTGACACTGGCGGCGTTAAGGCGGGTGGCGTCGTACTCCACACGCAGGGTGCGAGCCGCGTGGTCGAAGCTGAGACGGCGGATGCCGTAAACGTCCTTTGTGCTGGCCAGCGCCGAGCTCACAGACTCAGTGGGCGGTATCGTGTAGGACAGAAGAATCTCAACCGTGGTCATAGTGGAATGATAGCAAGATGGCTGGAAGTGGAGTGCAATCTCACGCTTTACAGACTTTTTAGGTACGCGCGAATCTCGGGGTTGGACCAGTCCGGGTCGCCGACAATCTTGCGGCGGATGATGCCCTGGCGGTCGATTATGTAGGTTTCTGGCCAGCCGTCGGTGTGGAAGAGCTTGGCGGCGGATTGGTTGGGATCGCGGACCGTAGGAAAGTCGACGTGGCGGCGGACGAGGAATCGGCTATATGCTTCGGGATCTTCGTCGATGCTGACGCCAAGAACGGTTAAATCGGGCCGGTCGTGGTGGAGGTCGATTAATCCGGGCATCTCCTGAATGCAAGGCGCACACCATGTGGCCCAGAAGTTGAGCACGACGACCTTGCCACGGTAGTTGGCCAGATGAATGGAAGTGGATCCGTCTGCGACGTTGAAGTCGGGAGCCGGCTTGTTCATCAGGTAAGGGTGCGCGCCACGGTCGCAACCGGGGGTGAGGGGCAGGAGGAGGAGAAAAGCCAGCGGGAATAAACGGCGGAACTGCACACTTCTATAATACGGAGCAATAGGCCCCGACGGAAAGGTGATGCTTGATGGAAGATAACATGCCTGAGGCGAACGACGCGGCTGGGGCTGGCGGGTATAAGGCGGTGCTTCTCCACCCCACGGACAAAGACCCGTCCGTGGGGGCCCCGGTGCTGGGACTTTCAGGCGAGCCTGGTGCGGAAGTGGCAGCACCCGAGGAGCGGGGAACTCTTCTTGAGACGATTCTTCCCCAGCTGAAGCCGGAGGAGATGCTTGAGCTTACGGTCATTATCCCTGCGCGCAACGAAGAGGATTGCCTGGGCGCTTGCCTTCGATCGCTGGTGAGCCAGTCGGAAGAGATATTCGAACTGAGTAAGGATTGGGAGTTGATTGTGGTGGACGATCAGTCGACCGATCAGACGGCGGAGGTTGCGCGCGGCTTTGACGGCGTTACGGTGATGGAGGCGGGCAAGCTGGAGCCGGGCTGGACGGGGAAGTCGAACGCTATTTGGACGGCGGTTAAACGGGCGCGGGGGCGATGGCTGCTGTTTACCGATGCAGACACGATTCACGAGCCGGGAGATTTGCGCCGGGCGATGCATGAGGCGGCGAGGCACAAAGTGGGGATGCTGAGCTATTCGCCGCGGCAGATTGTGGGAGGCCTGTGGCAGCGGTCACTGATGCCGCTGGTTTTCTGCGAACTTGCGTTGGCTTATCCGCCGGCCAAAGTCTCGGACCCAAATGAGCGGATTGCGGCGGCCAATGGACAGTTTTTGCTGGTGGAGCGGGAAGCTTACCGGCGGCTGGGCGGGCACGCGGCAGTGTCCGACAAGGTGCTGGAGGACGTGGAGCTGGCTTTCCTGGCCAAGCGGCGCAGGGTTGGGCTGCGCTTCCGCTATGCACCAGATGCGCTTGCTGCGCGCATGTATCGCTCGACGGTGGCGATGATCGAGGGGTGGACAAAAAACCTGGCGCTCCTGTTTGATAATTCGCTGGCGCTGGCGGTTTGGCGTGTGCTCGATATTCTTCTTCTTTTTGGATTACCTCTGTTGGCAATCTGGCTGTGGAACGCACGATTTGCGGCGCACTCGCTTCAATGGCTGGGCGCGGGATGGGTGCTGGCGCTGCTTTGGTTGCGGACTCTGTTCCGGTTCTATGCGCGGGTGGCAAAGTCGAACTTTCCTTTTGTGGATTGCGCACTCGCGCCGCTGGGATTGCCGCTGTTTGTGGCGCTGCTTTATCGAAGCTGGTTTCAGCACAAGATTTTGAAGCGCGTAAGCTGGAAGGGTAGGAGCTATGCTGCTTGATTTTATTGCGTTCCCAGGCCTCAAAAGCGAGACCCTTCGACTTGGCTCTGGGCAGGCTCTGGGGCACCCGCTATGCGCCGTATGATGAAGCTTTGTCTGGGTTTATGCATCTGAAAGATGAGAGGTGGAGATGATTTATTTAACGCGGCGCGCAACGTTTTCCGCTTCTCACTATTATTGGAACGCCGACTGGACGGCGGAGAAGAACGAGCAGGTCTTCGGGCGCTGCGCGAATCGCAATGGGCACGGGCACAATTACACGTTGGAGGTTACGGTGGCTGGCGAGCCTGATCCGGTGACCGGGTTTGTGGTCGACCTGAAGTGGCTTAAGGACGTGATCGAGAGTGAGGTGCTGATTGCTTACGATCATCGCCACCTGAACCTGGAGGTTGCGGAGTTTGCGGAAGGGAAGCTGATTCCGACGACGGAGAATATTGCAATTTCCGCATGGAAACGGCTGGAGCCACCGGTGAGAATGGCGGGCGGCGCGCGGTTGAGCCGGATTCGCGTTTATGAGACGGCGGAGATTTTTGCCGAGTATCGGGGCCCCCGCGATCAGATCTTTGATCGTGGGGTGAAGGACAGAGGTGAGGCGTGAGGGCCTACTTTGGGCGCAGGTATATGCTCAGCGCCAGCCATCGGCTGCAGAGTGATGGACTGTCAGTTGAGGAGAATTGGGCGGCGTATGGCAAGTGCAATAACCCGCATGGGCATGGGCACAACTACGTGGTGGAAGTCCTGGCGGGCGGCGAGGTGGACCGGGAGACGGGGATGGTGGTGAATATGGCGGCGCTGGATGAAACAGTTCGCGGCAAAGTGATTGAGCGATTTGATCACGCGAATCTGAATCTCGATCCGCATTTCAAGAACCGCGTTCCAACCACGGAGAATCTATGCGAGGTGGTTTTCGAGTTGCTCGATGGATCGCTTGCGCCCGCGGAACTGGTGCTGGTGCGCGTGGAAGAGACGGAAAACAATTTTTTTGAATACTCCGGCGAGTGAGATTGAAAAGCAATGTTGAGTGAAAAACAAAAGCGGGTCCTTCGACTGCGCAAGTCGCAAAAAACGCGACTCGCTCCGCTCAGGATGACAGACTTTATCGATTGCTCAGGATGACAAAGAATAATGAGGGAAGAATTCAGGACGCCCTGTTCCCCGGGGCGAGAGGATAAGGATGATGGTGCACCCGATTGCAGTTAGCAAGACCGTTTGCAGGGCGGAAGGAACGGACGACAGGCTGAGCGAGTTCAGCACTGAGGATATGTATCGCGAGATTCTGAGCCGGCTGGGCGAGGATCCCAACCGGGAGGGATTGCGGGCCACGCCTGAACGGGTGACGAAATCAATGGCATTTTTAACGAAGGGTTACTGTGAGGACCCCACGAAAATTTTGAGCGGGGCGCTCTTCGACGTGGAATACGACGAGATGGTGATCGTGAAGGATATTGAGATGTTTTCGCTCTGCGAGCACCACCTGCTGCCTTTCTTCGGCAAGGTGCACGTGGCTTACATTCCCAAGGGAAAAGTGGTTGGGTTGAGCAAGATTCCTCGCCTGGTGGATATGTTTGCGCGCCGGTTGCAGGTGCAGGAACGGCTGACGCAGCAGATTGCCGATTCGATTCAAGAAGTCATTGAGCCGCAGGGAGTGGGCGTGGTGGTGGAGGCGCGGCACCTGTGCATGATGATGAGGGGAATTGAAAAGCAGAACTCGTCCACTGTGACTTCGGCCATGGTGGGCTGCTTCCGCCAGAAGGAGACGCGTCAGGAGTTTCTGTCGCTGGTGCGGCAGCCCGGATAAGGCTCGCAGTGAGGGAGGGGTCCGGTCGGCTACAGTTGTTAGAGTGAACGGGCTTCTGATAGTCGACAAACCGGGCGGCATGACCAGCCACGATGTGGTGGGACGGCTGCGGAAGATCACCGGCGAGCGATCGATTGGACATTTAGGAACGCTGGACCCAATGGCCACCGGCGTTCTGCCGCTGATGCTGGGCAGGTTTACGCGGCTGGCGCAGTACTTCTCCTCCGCGGAGAAGTGTTATACCGGGGCGATCCGCTTCGGATTTTCTACTGACACTTATGATGCCGAGGGTGAGCGAACAGGGCCTGAAGTTGAGCCGGCGCTCACACTGGAACAAGTGCGTGCGGCGGCTCGGCGCTTTCACGGCGAGATGGAACAGATGCCTCCGGCTTACTCCGCAAAGAAGATTGCAGGAACGCCGGCGTATAAGCTGGCCCGCGAGGGAAAGCCGGTGGAACTGAAGGCCGCAAGGGTGCTGATTGCCGGATTTGAGATCACGGGGCTGGAGGGCGCCGAGGCGAATTTCACGATGAGCATCAGCGCTGGAGGGTACGTGCGGTCGGTGGCGCATGAATTGGGACAGGATTTGGGATGCGGAGCGCACTTGAGCCGACTACGGCGGACGCGGGCGGGGGCGTTTACGCTGGCTGATGCGCGCACGCTGGAAGAGCTGGAGGCACTGGCTGGAAATGCGGAGGCATTGGAGGCGCTGTGCATTCATCCGCGCAGCTTGTTGCCGGAGATGCCGTGTGTGACTGGGGATCAGCTGACGCTGGGACGGCTGCGCAACGGTGCGCAGGCCAATCTACCGGAGTTTTCCAGTGCGCTGTTGGTGAAAGTATTTGCCGGGCAAAGGGAACTGGTGGGAATTGCGAAACGCGTGGCGGGGACTCTGTTTCAGCCGGTCATTGTCTTGGGGTAATCATTCAGCAAGTTATCCGTGCTTCGAACGTGTTGGCGAGCTGGCACGGATGGCGGCCGACATCCTACTTACGCAGCAGCAGCAAGAGCGAAGGCAGCAGCGTTCGCGCTATGATCTCGGAGCCTTTGGCGGTGGGGTGGATGCCGTCGGGTTGGATTGTGCTGGGGACGTTGATCAGATCTTTGTAGATCATGGGCACGAAGGCTGGGTGGTGTTTGGCTGCGAGGTCACGGAAAACCTGGTCAAATTGCTCAATGTAATCATGGCCGTAGTTGGGCGGAAGGGTGATGCCGGCAAGCAGGATCTTGATGTGCGCGTTTTCAAGCGTGGTCAGCACCTGGTCGAGGTTGCGGCGGGTCTGGTCGGGGGGAAGGCCGCGAAGACCGTCGTTGCCGCCGAATTCTACGATTACGACCTCGGGGCGCAGGAGAAGGATGGAGCGGAGATCGGCCACGGCATCCTTGGTTGTGGCGCCGCTGGTGCCCTGATTGATCACTTTGTAGTGGAAGCCGCGGCTGTCCAGGTCTCTTTGCAGCGCGTCGGGATAGGACTGGCCGGTTTGGAGGCCGTAGCCGGCGGTGATGCTGTCGCCGTAGCAGACCAGAATAGGGTGGTCGGCGGCAAAGAGCGAGACCGCAAATATCAGCAGGCAGATTGAAACGATGAGACTGCGGCGAACGTCCACAGAAGTAGTGTAACGAACAGCAGGGGACAGAGATCAGGGACTAGGGGCTGAGTCGGGAGGGGTAGTGATCGAGGTTCGGGATGCGAGCAAGTGGATCCAAAATGGCGCGCGGAGGGTGGAGATTCTGAAGGGGATCTCGCTGGTGATTCCGGCTGGGCAGTTCGTGGCTATTTTGGGCGCTAGCGGGAGTGGGAAGAGTACGTTGCTGGGGCTGCTGGCCGGGCTTGATTCGCCAAGCTCCGGGGAGATATGGCTGGATGGAGCGCCGATCCACAATCTGGCTGAGGCGGAGTTGGCTGCGGTGCGCGGGCGCAAGATTGGGTTTGTCTTTCAGTCGTACCAACTGATTGCTACGCTTACGGCTCTTGAGAATGTGCTTCTGCCTTATGAATTGAATGTGGAGGGCAACGGCCTGGCGCAGGCGCGGCGGCTATTGAGTGAGGTGGGGTTGGCGGAGCGCATGGATCATTACCCGGTGCAGCTCTCCGGGGGCGAGCAGCAACGGGTGGCGCTGGCGCGGGCCTTTGTGGTTGAGCCGCCGATCGTGATGGCCGATGAGCCCACGGGCAACCTGGACTCAGCGAACGGTCGCATGGTGCTGGATCTGCTGCTGGAACGCAACCGCAAGGCGGGCACTACGCTGGTGCTGGTAACGCACGATCCTGAGGTGGCCAGCTGCGCGGATCGCAAGATTGTGCTGAAAGATGGGATGGTGGTGGAGGATAGCTTGCCGTATCCGGCGCCGAATGCAGGGCAGAATGGCTAAACGGGCGCTGAGTTGGAAGCGGGCTGGGGCGATCGGCTGGCGGGATCTGAAGTCCGCTCCGGGCAAGTTCGGCTTTGTGGTGCTCTCGGTGGCTGTGGGGGTTGCGGCGCTGGTGGGGGTGCGCGGCTTTAGCGAAAGTTTCAGGCAAACTTTAAGTTTGGAAGCCAGATCGTTGATGGCCGGGGATTTAAGCGCGCGCATATTGCATGAGCCTACGGCGGAAGAAAAGAGCAAAATTGCCGCGATAGAGCAGCCAGGCGGGATTCGTTCGACCTGGATTACGGAGACTATTTCGATGGCCTCTGTTCCGCCTGATCCTTTGCCCGTGCTGGTTTCGCTCAAGGCTGTGGACCCGGCGGAGTATCCCTACTACGGCGAGGCAAAGCTGGAGCCGACTGTGAGCTTGCGGGAGGCACTCGATGGAGACTCGGCTGTGGTAGCTGAGGAGTTTCTTATTCGCCTGAATGCGCAGGTGGGACAGACGCTTCGGCTGGGCGGAAGAGATTTCAGGATTGCGGCGGTGCTGAAGCAGGAGCCGGACCGCATCAGCGCGGGAGCTGGGCTGGGGCCACGGGTGATGATTTCGCAGGCGGCTCTGGAACGCACCGGGCTGCTGGCGCCGGGAAGCAGGGCAACACACCGGTTGCTGTTGAAGTTGCCAGAGAAATTGTCGGCGGGAGTTACGGCTGGCGCCGATGCTGCCGCGGTGCGCACGCAGCTAGAGGCGGCGCTGCCGGATGCGCAGGTGATGGATTTTCGCGAGGGCAATCCTTCGCTGACCGCGGGGCTGGATAATTCGACCGCGATCCTGAGCCTTATCTGCCTAGTGGCGATGGTGCTGGGGGCGATTGGCGTGGCGATGGCGATGCATGCGCACCTGGAGCAGCGGATGGATATGCTGGCTATTTTGAAAGCCCTGGGTGCGGGATCGGGTGATTTGCTGCGGATTTTTTTGTTGCAGACTCTAGGACTGGGGCTGGCTGGAGGATTGCTGGGCGTGGGCGCCGGGGTGGGCGTGATGGCTGCGCTGCCGGCGGTTTTAGGCAAGCTGCTTCCGTTTCAGGCGGTGCTCGCGTTTCCATGGAGGTCGATTGCGGCGGGGTTGGGAACGGGGATGCTGACTACGCTGCTGTTTTGCTTGCCGCCACTGCTGGACGTGCGGGGGATCAGGCCGGTACTGGTGCTGCGCCGGATGGTGGAACCGGGGCCGGAGGGAATTGGTGGATGGTTTGCGCGTTGGTGGGCTCGGCGGCTGCAACTGGGAATTTCCGCAGTTGTGGTGCTGGCGCTGGGGGGAATTGCTTGGGCACTTTCGGATTCGGCGAAGGTGGGCACCTGGTTTGCTGTGCTGTTTGCGATTGCGCTGGTGGTTCTGTTGATGCTGGCGGCGGTTGCGCTTTGGACGCTGCGCTTTCTGCTCAATCGGGTGAGGCTACGGCTGCCTTCGTCGGTGCGTCACGGGCTGGCTAACCTTTATCGGCCGGGAAACCAGTCGGCGGCGGTGCTGGCGGCGCTGGGGACAGGCGTGATGCTGATTTTGGCGGTTTACCTGATGCAGGCGGCGCTGTTGCGCGATTTGCGCGAGACTGCCTCGCCCAAGTTGCCCAATATTTTTCTGGTGGATGTGAGCACCGATGAGATTGCCGGGGTGAAGGAGTTTTTCGAGCATCAGGCCGGAGTGAGCCAAGCGTTGGATCTTATGCCGGTGGTGACGGGGCGGTTTATTTCTTTGAACGGGCAACCGGTGGAGCAAATCAAGGGGCAGCATTATCCGCACCGGATGCTGCAAAATGCTGAGCTAAGTTGGGCTGATGCGCCGCCGGACGGCGACAAGGTGAAGCAGGGCAAATGGTGGACGGATGCGAATGCAGCTGAACTGGCGGTCGGCGAAGGAATGGCCGAGCGGCTGCACCTGGGCGTGGGCTCGTCTGTTGAAGTCGAGACCGGCGGAAGGGTGCGGGCGCTGAAGGTTGTCGCGATTTACCGGGCCGACGGGCAGCATCTGGGTGCGCGGGTTTCGTTTGTGGTGCCTTCAGGACAGCTCAGGAATGAGGCGACTATCTGGTACGGAGGGGTGCACATCGATCCCAGGCAGGTGGCGGGAATGGAGCGGGCGTTCTTTCAGGCCTATCCGATGATTACGGTGATCAACCTGGCCGATGTGCTGGAGCGGATTGAGAGCGTGGTGGACCAGATCACGTTTGTGGTGCGCTTTCTGGCCGGGTTTTCGATCGTTGCGGGGCTGACGATTCTGGCTTCGAGCATTGCCAGCACGCGCTTCCGCCGAATGCGGGAGGCGGTGGTGCTGAAGACGCTGGGGGCTACACGGATGAGGATTGTGCGGACTTTCAGCGTGGAGTTCAGCGTGTTGGGATTGCTGGCGGGGGCAGTGGGGGTGGTCTTTGCCAATTTGCTGACGCGGGTATTGCTGCATAAGCTCGACGTGGGGTTTCATATTGAGTGGATTGCTACGCTAGTTGCGCTTGCTGGGACGGCGGTTCTGGCTACTGCGACGGGGTGGGTTGCGAGCTACCGGATTCTTGGGCTTCGGCCGTTGGAAGTTCTCAGAGAGGAATAGAAGGACAGCATCAAGAGAACGGCTGTGCAGCGGCATGCTCGGCTATATCTGGCCCTCCCCCCTCCCCCCCTACCTATTTCTGCAAAATCATCATTCTAATGAAGTTACTCGCATATTCCAGGCAGCAAAGGAGTTATGGCGCATTTAGGCAGGATTGTATGGCGTCCGGCCAGTTTGAGGTCTGCCGGTTCGCCGCATGGAACTTCCGCGATCATACTTCGATGAGTCGATCTGCATTCATTATGGCTTTCGGCATCTTAATTTTCTGCAAATTCGGGACCACAATCCTCAAAAATCCTCGGTGTTTTCGACTGCGGGCAGTACATCGTTGTCACCGGCAACCCATACGTAGAGAGTGGGCAGCAGGAAGACGCCGATTACGAGGTTGGCGAGAAGGCCGCCTACGATGACGATGGCGAATGGACGCTGCGAGTCAGAGCCGATGGCATGGGAGAGCGCGGCGGGAAGCAGTCCCAGCGTGGCTACCAGCATAGTCATCATGATGGGACGCAAGCGGAGGACGGCGCCTTCGATGGCGGCATCGATGATGTGCTCGTGTGCCGGTTCTTCCATTCCTCTGCGGCGGGCTCGCAGCTGATTGATGTACTCCAGCATGATGACGCCGGTTTGCACCGAGACTCCGAAGAGCGCCAGGAAGCCTACGGCCGAAGAGACCGAGAAGTTGGTGTGGGTGATGAATAAGGCGAACGGGCCGCCGATGGAGGCCATGATGACGGAGATCAGGATGAGCATGGCCCACTTGAAAGAGCGAAACATGGTGTAGAGGATGAGGAAGATGACCATCACGGTGATGGGAATGACGATGGCCATGCGTTTGTTGGCACGCTTCTGGCTTTCGTATTCGCCGGCCCACTCGGTGTGATAGCCGGCCGGCAATACTACGTTCTTATTTACTTTGCCGAGGGCTTCCTCGACGGTTGAGCCCAGGTCGCGACCGCGCACGGAGTACTTGATGGCGATGTAGCGCTGGCCGCCCTCGCGATAGATCTCCTCGGCGCCATCGTCGGTGGAGACCTTGGTGAGTTGCGCCAGGGAGACGCGTTCGCCGGTGGGCGCAAGCAGGCGCACATTTTCGATGGCCTGGCGGGTGTCGCGATACTGCGGCAGGTAGCGCAGGGTAACGTCGAAGCGCGCCTCGCCTTGCTGCACCTGGGTCAGAGCGTTTGCGCCAACGGCGGTTTGCACTGCGTCCTGGATGTCGGCGACGTTGATGCCCCAGCGGGCGGCGGCGGCGCGATCGACGGTATAGTTCAGGTTGGGCTGGCCGATGATGCGGAAGATGCCCAGGTCTTCAATGCCTTTTACGGTGGCCATCTGGGCCTGGATCTCGTCGGCTTTCTTTTCGAGAGTGCGCAAGTTATCGCCGTAAAGCTTGACGGCCAGCTCGCCTTTGACGCCGGAGACGGCTTCTTCCATGTTGTCGGAGATGGGCTGGGAGAAGTTCCAGATGACGCCGGGGAATTTGGAAAGCTCCGTATTCATTGCCGCGATGAGAGCTTCCTTGTCGTGATGGAAAACGGGTCGCCACTGCTCTTTGCGCTTGAGGTCGACGAAGTATTCAGTGTTGAAGAAGCCGGTGGTGTCAGTTCCATCGTCGGGACGGCCGGTCTGGCTGACCACCTGGGTTACCTCAGGGAACGATGCCATTACCAGGCGAGCTTTGTTCGTGAAGTCGATGCTGGCTGTGGGGCCTTCGCTGGGAGGCAGAGTGCCGCGGACCCAGATGGCGCCTTCGTCGAGGTGAGGCAGGAACTCAGAGCCAATGGCTCCGCCCACGGTGAGGTAGACGGCAATGAGAAACAGAAAGGCGGCGATTCCTACCGTGATATAGCGATTTTCAATCGCGGCGCGGACCGCCAGGCGATAGTGATCTCTTAGCCAGTGAAGGACGGGGTTCTCCCACTCCCTGGCGCCCTTGCGGAAAGCAAAACTGCCCAGGACCGGGGCGATGACGATGGAGAAGGTGAGCGCGCCGAGCAGGGCAAAGGCCACCGTCCAGGCCATGGGCTTGAAGAGCCGGCCTTCGACGGCTTGCAGGGTGAAGATGGGCAGGTAGGCGGTGATGATGATAGCGATGGCATAGAAGACCGGGCGCTGCACTTCGTGAGAGGCATCGCGAATCTTCTGGATGGGGGTGCGGGTGTCGTCCTTTTGAGAGAGATGACGGACGATATTCTCGATCATCACCACCGCGCCATCGACCACCATGCCGAAGTCCAAGGCGCCGAGCGAAAGCAGGTTGGCGGGAATGTGGCTGAGGTCGAGGCAGATGGAGGCGAACAGCAGCGAGAAGGGAATGGTGAGCGCGACGATGATGGCGCCGCGCACATTGCCGAGGAAGAGAAAGAGAATGATGGAGACGAGGATTACGCCTTCAGTAAGGTTGTGCTCGACGGTCTCGACGGTATATTTGACCAGGTCAGAGCGATCGAGGAAGGGAACCACTTTCACGCCCTTGGGGAGAATGTGGTTGTTGAGATCATCCACTTCGTTGTGAATGCCGAGCAGGACGGGATCGGAGTCTGCGCCCTTCTGGAGCAGGGCGATGCCCTCCACGGTATCGGGATTATCGACGATCGTGCCGTCGGGCCGGTGAGTGGCTTTGCCGATCTGGCCGAGGCGAATCTTTGGACCCTGCGTGACGACGGCGATGTCCTTGATTTTGACGGCGGCACCGTTGGAGTTTTTGATGACGGTGTTTTCAATGTCCTGCACGCTGGTGAACAGGCCAACAGACTGCACGTTGATTTGCTGAGCACCCTGCTCAATGAAGCTGCCGCCGCCATTGGTGTTGTTGTTGGAGATCTGGTTTTCGACCTGGGCGATGGAGAGGCCGTAGGAGACGAGCTTATCGGGATCGAGCCTGACCTGGTATTCCTTGGTGGGTCCGCCGAAGCTGGCCACATCCACCACCCCCGTCACGCTCTTGAACGACTTCTCAATGAACCAGTCTTCGAGAGCTTTCTTCTCCATCACGTCATAGGAGGGGTTGGTGCTCTCCAGCGTGTACCAATAGATTTGGCCGACGGGGCTCCAGTCGGTGCCCATTTGTGGAACGAGATTGGCGGGAAGGCTGACCATGCTGAGCCGCTCAAGCACGTGCTCGCGGTTCACGTCGCTGGTGGAATCGTCGTCAAAGATCAGCATCAGGCTGGATAAGCCGGCCAGCGTGGTGGAACGCAGATGGGTGAGATGGGGGATGCCGGCCATCTGGATTTCGACCGGGACGGTGACCTGACGTTCGATTTCTTCAGCGGATCGGCCCGGCCACTGGGTGATGATCTGCACGTAGTTGTTGGCCACGTCAGGGTAGGCCTCGACGGGCAGGTTGCGAAAGGAAACAATGCCCCAAGCGGTAAGCACGACAACGCCACCGAGAACCAGCCAGCGGTTTTTGAGCGCGAAATCGACCAGTGCTCGAATCATCTATTGGTTCCCTGCGGTCTCCAGCAGTAATGCGTTGGTCACCACCTGCTGGCCAGGCTGAATGCCGGAGAGAATTTCCTGCCGGTTTCCGTCGAGCATCTTGCCGGCACGTACCTCAGTACGCTTGAACTGGTTGCCGCCCGCGGGGAGATAGACCCAGTCGCGGTCGTGCAGGTGGAGTACGGCATCGGCCGGAACCACGGCGTGCGACTCTTTCGATTTGCTGGTGAAGGTTGCCGTGCCGAACATGCCCAACCTGAGGAAGCCGGGATTGCGAACCTCAATGCGTACCTTGGCGGTGCGGATGGATGGATCAAGAATGGGGCCGATGTCGCTGATGCGGCCGGTGATGGGGCGATCGGGAAATGAGTTCAGCTTGAAGCGTGCTTCCTGGCCGAGTTGAATGCGGGGAATATCGTTTTCATAGACGTCGCAGATGATCCACACGGAGGAGAGATCGGCGATGGTGAAGGCTGTGGCCGTGCCGGAGAGGTTTACGCCCGCGGCGGCGGACTGTGTTACGTTCTGCGCCACGATGACGCCGGAGATGGGCGCCTTGACGCTGACGATGCTGCTGGGATGATTCTTGTCTACGCCCAGCGTCTCCAACTGCTCTTCGGCTGCGGTGAGATCGGCTTTTGCGTCTTTCTCGGTGTCCTCGGCCTGGTCAAGCATGGCCTGCGAAATGGCGCCGTGTTTGAAGAGGTCATTGGCGCGCGCATAGGCGATGTTGGCCAAATGCTCGTCGTTGGCAGCTTTCAGGTAGGTATCGAAGGCATTGGTGATATCAGGGCTCTGCACCTTCAGGAGCAGTTGGCCCTTTTTCACGTTGTCGTCGAGGCGGGCCTTGATGTCGACGACGCGTCCATTGGCCATCGAGATGACGGGAATCTCGCGGGCTATGTCAGGAAAGACCGTGCCGGTTGCGAACAACTCGGAGGCGGACTCAACCTGGCCGGCGGAAACAAGAGGGAACTTGGGGACGTCGTCTTTATCGATGGTGATCAGGTTCATATCAGCAACCTGGATGACTTGTGCCGGGGGCGGAGCGCTATCGCCCTGCTCTTTACCTTTGCATCCTGAGAGAGTGAGACCGAAAGCAGCTGCCAGAGCGAGAGCCAATGCAGCCTTCAAATGCGGTCTGAGGAATGAAGTCGAAATCATTGGATTACCTCGTGTCCCACAGCAAGATTCAGTTGTCCGGCGGCGGTCATATACGCGCCGATCAACTGCAGGTAGGCAAGTTGAACTAGCCGATAGTCGGCCTGCGCGTTGAGAAAATCCATGAGCGACGCTCCGCCGTGTTGCCAGGAGTATGTCACGGTGTCGCGAACATAAAGTGACTGGTCCAGATACTGGGCTTTGTAGGGCTTGATCAAAGCAATATTGCTTCGCACCAGTTCATAAGCATCGTCGACATCGCTGTAGACTTGCGCCTTGGCCGCTTCGGCAGCCTGTTGGCTTTTTTCGATATCGATCAGAGTGCGCTTCTTTTCGCCCTGATTCTTGTCGAAGATTCGCAGAGGGATGCTGACGCTGAGGCCGAGAGTCTGAATGCCACTGGGGTTGTTGTTCGAGGAGTTGTAGGTGTACCACGTACCGAAAGTCGGATCTGTCGAGCCATTTGCCCAGGCGAGCTTGTGATTGGTTTGCGACTGCTCGATGGTCTGGATCGCGGCGCGCAGGTCTGGCCGGTTGTCGAGGGCAACCTGGTGATAATCATCGAGGGGCTGCAAGTCGGGCCCAAGTTCGAAGAGGCCGGTCACATCGAATTGATCGACCGGCGTGCGGTCGTCGAGCAGGAGCAGGAGCGCAATTTTCTGGGTGCGCAAATTGACGATTGCAGTCTCGAGTTCAGACTCGTATTGCACGCGCTGCAACTCGATCCGGGCCAGGTCGATTTTTGCGAGGTCACCGGCGTTGAAGCGGGCGCGGCTGATTTCGATAATTTTGTCCCAATAATCGAGGTCGGCTTTGGCTAGTTGCAGTACCGCTTTGGCCTGGAGAGTTTGCACAAAGGCCGACCTGAGGCCGAAGATCAGGTTGCGCTCGAGGTCAACGTGCTGGGACTGGGAGATCGCGGTGCCTTCCTTGGCGCTCTGCAATCGCAACTCCCGCTTGTGCTCGCGCTCGTGCAGGTAATTGATGCTGGGCTGCTCGTACGTGCCTTTGAAGGGCGTCCAGGTTCCGGCGTGCGGCGCAATCTGCGTGCCATCCGTCAATAGACCGACCTGCGGGTTGGGGCGCAGATAGGCCGTGATCTCCTCGGCCTTCATTTCTTCCACGTTGGCCGCATCCGCTTTCAATACCGGATTCGTTGCTTCGAATTTTGACTTAACCTGATCCCAGGTAAGGGCTTGCTGCGCCGAAACCGGCGCCGGCGCAAGGACCAGCAGCGCGGTTGCAGCAATGGCAGACAGAAAAGGTAGGAATTGCTTCATACACAGCCTTTGCGCCGTGGTTTGGACGGCGGATACAGAAGAGAATGAGGCGACTGATGATGTAGGAAGAATAGCGCAACGATCAAGCTGCCGGAGGGGGACGGTTTTGAATGGGGGCCAGGGCAGGGTGGTCGATGGCTGGGGCCGGTAGATTGCCGGGCGCTCGAAAACTCAGTGCGCCGAAGGAAAGCTCTGCGAAAACAGGTGGCGGAAGGGCGGCTGCTGCGGGAAAGATGGAGTGAGCGTTGGAGACGATGTGGTTGCGGCGAAGGCTGGAGTCGGTTTCAGCCGGATTCTGGATGGCCTGCAAGTCGTCGGTGACGGAGATGACCGGGAACAGGATGAGGAGAAGCACGGCCAGGGCGATGAATTGCGCCCTGCGGTTCTCAATGTGACGATCCGGGCCGGTGCGCGAGGCAAAGCACAGCCACAGGCAGAACATCAGCGCTGCCAGCGCAACCCAGGCGAGATTGAGGAACAACTCCATTCTCAGGGCTGATTCTACATCATGGGGATATATTGGCGAAAATGGTTTCACGAGACCTATTGTGAGGAATTGTCACTGGGGATCAAAGAGCGAATTGTTAAAGATCTGATAAACGCCCGGTTTTTTGTAAGTCTCAGATCGGCTGCCAGGAGCAAACAGGCCGGGCGCAGCCGATTGTGCGGGCGGGAGTTTGACCATGCCGTGGGAATCCACTTATGATAAACAAGTTGGCTTCGTTTGCGGCACCCAGCCGGAGCGAGGATGACGCTGTACGCAATAGGCACGAGCTTATGAGTTGCCCACTCGTTCAATGGTAGGACAGCTGCCTCTGGAGCAGCATATTGGGGTTCGAATCCCTGGTGGGCAGCCAAATAGAATCAACAACTTAAAGATATTTCTGCATGATCGTTCGTTCTGTGCCAAACTCCTCATATAGAGCAATCTTGCACAGACAGAACAGGCAGGGTTTTACTATTTCTTGTGTGTGTATGTGGACGTGGCAATGGGGGAATCGATGCCCAGCCGAGATTTGAGGGGAGAATTACTCCTGGTTGCTGTGGTTCCTTCTTCGGTTCCAATCACTCCGATTTACAGGAGCGTAGAAATCATCTTTGGACGGATTGCTCCGGGGCTATAATTTGAGCATCTTATTCGTCATTTCTCGGCATGATTTCGAATAGTTTGCAGCAACGAGATTGTTGAGGTGAGACCAGTGAATTGGAGCGAGCTCCCTGACCTGGCTGCCGTAATCCTACTGGCGTGCGTCTTTGCATCCATATCGCGACGGCGTCCTACGCGTATCTCGAGGATTTGGCTCATCGGCTGGTTGATGATCGTAGTGCATTTCGCCGCATTTCTGTTCACGAAAATGCCTGGCATCTGGGGAACATTTGCTGCGGTTGTGGGTTTGATTGCTTTGGCATGGGGCGGAACGCTGTTCATGTGGGGCTCAGTTCCTAACCGCAAGGAGAACTCAGTCTGGTGGATGCTGGCGGCGCTTCTTGGCTCAATCGCACTCTACATTCCCCTTCTTGTCGCCGGTCCTGCGCCGGGATGGGTTTTGGACCTGGCCGCTTCCTTGTTTGGCCTTCTGCCGCTTGCAGTTGCGCTGAGGGCGATGCGTAATTCCGATCATTCGTTACGCTGGGTAAATGTAGCGCAGTATTACCCGCTCTCGATCTTCCTGCTTATCGTTCAGAATCGGCCCGGCAACGGAGCTGCTCTGGCTTTGAATGCTTTGCTGTTTACTGTTTACTTCGGCTGCTGCATCCATTTCTGGCGTGCTTACCGGCGCGCCACTGCCGGCAAATTCATCACCATGGCCGGATTCCTGGCGTGGGCTCTGGTATTTGTGGTGGCGCCGTTGATGACGGCATTGTGGCCCGCGCTCCACATTGAGACCCAAGTTTGGAATCTGCCCAAGCTGGGCTATTACGTGGTAGCCGTAGGCATGATCCTATTGCTGCTTGAAGATCAGATTGAGAATGACGCGGAAGCCGAGGGCGTGACCCTTTCTCTACTTGAAGAGAATATTCAACATACCAAGACTCTGAACTGATTCGGCAAGGGGGGGGCAGAGGTTGCTTAAGCAGCCGCGGAAAAACTCGGAATTTCGAGTCAAATCGGCGAAAACCTCTCTCCGAGGCTAAAGCCATCGTTGATTCTGCTGGGCTCATGCGGAGGTTAAAAGCCCCGCCTCCCTCCGGATTGAGTTTTTCCGCAGCGTGTTAAGCGCGCGCGTGATGGCGCTGCTCCAGCGGCTTTGCCTTTGCGGCGAGATAGCTCGAGATGGCGGCAGCGGCTTTGCGGCCTTCAGAGATTGCCCAGACCACGAGCGACTGCCCGCGGCGCATGTCGCCGGCGGCAAAGATGCCGTCAACCGAGGTCATATAGCCGTCGTGCGTGGCGACGTTGCCACGATTGTCGACGGCCAGGCCTAACTGGTCGATCATTCCGGAGCGCACGGGCCCGAGGAAACCCATGGCCAGCAGGACCAGATCGGCTTCCAGTGTGAATTCGGAGCCGGGGATGGGTTCGAACTTGGGCGGAGGCCCAACGCGCACCAGGTGTAACTGCTTTACGTTTCCGTTGGCGTCGCCGGTGAAGCGGAGGGTATTTATGCTCCAATCGCGGATGCCGCCCTCTTCGTGGGAGCTTTCCGTACGCAACTGCAAGGGCCACTGCGGCCAGGGGGTAGAGGCGGCGCGAATTGCGGGGGGCTTAGGCATGATCTCGAACTGGTGAACGCTCAGGGGCCGCTGGCGATGGCTGGTGCCGAGGCAGTCTGCGCCGGTATCGCCGCCGCCGATAATGACTACACGCTTGCCTTCGGCGAGGATGGCGATGGAGGGATCGACTACGTCTCCTTCGCAGCGGCGGTTTTGCTGAGGCAGGAATTCCATGGCGAAGTGGATGCCTTTGAGTTCGCGGCCCGGAACCTTGAGGTCGCGCGGATACTCTGAGCCGCCGGCCAGCAGGATGGCGTCGAAGTTTTCCGTCAGGGTTTCTACGGGCACATTCACGCCTACATGCGCATCGGTAACAAATTTCACGCCTTCGGCCTTCATCTGCTTGACGCGGCGATCAATGACGTGCTTTTCCAGTTTGAAGTTGGGGATGCCGTAGCGCAGCAGGCCCCCGATGCGATCGTTTTTCTCATAGACGGTGACCGAGTGGCCGGCGCGGCGCAACTGCTGCGCTGCCGCCAATCCGGATGGACCGCTGCCGACAACGGCGACTTTCTTTCCGGTGGATTGCGCGGGCGGCTCGGGTTGAATCCAGCCTTCGTCCCAGGCGCGCTCGACGATGCTGCGTTCAATGAGCTTGATGGAAACGGCGGGCTGATTGATGCCCAGCACGCAGGCGGCTTCGCAGGGAGCGGGGCAGATGCGGCCGGTGAACTCGGGGAAGTTGTTGGTCGAGTGGAGGCGGCGAATGGCGCTCTCCCAGCGGCCGTTGTAGACCAGGTCGTTCCAGTCGGGGATCAAGTTATTGACGGGGCAGCCGGTGTGGCAAAAGGGTACACCGCAATCCATGCAACGGGCGCCCTGCTCGCGCTGTTTTTCCTCGGGGAATGGATTGTAAATTTCGAACCAGTCCACAAGGCGATCTTCGACCTTGCGCCGAGTGGGCTGTTCGCGCTGGATCTCTAAAAATCCGGTTGTCTTACCCATGCTTAACCTCTACTGCCGCCCGCAGAGGCGACGAAAATTCGGAAGAGAATTGAGGGGACATCAGAATAAGTTCATCAACTTATCTTCAGCATTCCCTCAGGGGCTAAAGCCCGCGTTCATTTGTTGCATTTGCGGCACGACTAAAGTCATGCCCTTTCAAAACTTCTTACGCCGGCATTCCCTCAAAGGCTATTGATTCCGGCATAAATCATGTCTTTGCGCCGTCCCTACGGGACTCCGTAACGACTTGTGGAATCCCTTTTCCCCACGCTAAAGCGCGGGGCTAACAAACTCTGCGCCTCCGGCGCGTTTATGCGACATTCCTTATGCGGTCCTCAATAAAGCCCTACATCCTTTTTTTGCATTCGCGGCAAAACTAAAGCTCATTTTGTTGCATTTGCGGAACGCGACCCACTCACTGGGTGGGTGTCCCGGTCATGCCCTTTCAAAACTTCGACCGGTTCATGACTTCCTATCGCTGCTTCGGGACGAGCTATGCCGAGAACGCGTTTGTACTCGTGCGGGAAGATCTTGATGAATCTTGGCTGCGCGTCGGCCCAATGCTCCAGAATCCAGGCTGCGCGCGGGCTGCCAGTCAGGTCGCGGTGGCGTTCAAGAAGGCCGCGAACGCGGTCTACGTCTTCCTGTGAGGCCAGCGGTTCCAGATCCACGCTGGATTTGTTGCAGCGGCGAGTTTCAAAGTCGCCTTGCTCGTCGTAGACATAAGCGATTCCGCCGCTCATGCCGGCGGCGAAGTTGCGGCCGGTCATGCCCAGCACAATCACCGTGCCCTTGGTCATGTATTCGCAGCCGTGGTCGCCTACGCCTTCGACCACTGCTGTAGCGCCCGAGTTGCGAACCGCGAAGCGCTCGCCTGCAATGCCGTTGAGGAACGCTTCGCCGTCTGTTGCGCCGTAAAGAACGACGTTGCCCACCAGGATGCTCTCCTCGGGCAGAAAGCTGGAGGTTTTGGGCGGATAGGCGATGAGGCGTCCGCCGGAGAGGCCTTTACCCATATAGTCGTTGGAATCGCCCTCGAGTTCGAGCGTCACGCCGGAGGGGACAAAAGCGCCGAAGCTCTGGCCGGCCGATCCATTGAACTTGAAGTGGATGGTGCCCTCGGGCAATCCGCCAGAACCGTAGCGGCAGGCGATCTCGCCACCCAGCATTGCGCCCACGGTGCGGTGCACGTTGCGAATGGCGAAGGTGGCGCTCACCGGGGTTTTCGATTTGAGCGCAGGTGCAGCTTTGGCGATCAACTGGTGATCGAGGGCCTGATTGAGGCCGTGATCCTGGGGCTGCATGCAGCGACGAGCGACGCGGGATGGCAGCGCGGGCGAATAAAGGATGGAAGAGAGATCGATTCCCTTGGCCTTCCAGTGCACATCGGCCACAGCGGCATCGATTTTGTCTACGCGGCCCACCATCTCGTTCACGGTGCGGAAGCCCAGCTTGGCCATGTGCCCGCGCATCTGTTCGGCGATAAAGAAGAAGAAGTTGATGACGTGCTCGGGTTGGCCCGTGAAGCGCTCGCGCAGCACCGGGTCCTGGGTGGCGATGCCCACGGGACAGGTATTCAGGTGGCATTTGCGCATCATGATGCAGCCAAGCGAGACGAGCGGCATGGTGGCAAAACCGAACTCTTCCGCGCCCAGGAGAGCTGCGATCACTACGTCGCGGCCAGTTTGCAGTTTGCCGTCGGTCTGCACGCGAATGCGGCTGCGCAGATCGTTGAGAAGGAGAACCTGCTGCGTTTCGGCGAGTCCGAGTTCCCACGGCAGCCCTGCGTGCTTGATGGAACTGAGCGGCGAAGCACCGGTGCCGCCGCTGTCGCCGGAGATGAGCACCACGTCGGCGTGAGCCTTGGCCACGCCTGCTGCAACCGTTCCCACGCCGACTTCAGAGACCAGCTTGACGGCAATGCGCGCCTTAGGATTGACGTTTTTCAGGTCGTAGATCAGTTGAGCGAGATCTTCGATGGAGTAAATGTCATGGTGCGGCGGAGGCGAGATGAGCCCAACGCCGGGGATGGAATAGCGGATGCGCGCGATGACCTCGTCGACTTTGTGGCCGGGCAACTGTCCGCCTTCGCCGGGTTTCGCGCCCTGCGCCATTTTGATCTGGAGTTCGTCGGCGTTGACGAGATAGTTGGCGGTTACGCCGAAGCGGCCGCTGGCGACTTGCTTGACGGCGCTGCGGCGCAGGTCGCCGTTTTCGTCGCGCTGGAATCGGGCTTCGTCTTCGCCGCCCTCGCCGGTGTTGGACATTCCGCCGATGCGGTTCATGGCGATGGCGAGGGTTTCGTGAGCCTCTTTACTGATTGATCCGAAGCTCATGGCGCCGGTGGTGAAGCGCTTGACGATCTCTTTGGCCGGTTCCACTTTGTCCAGCGGGATGGGCTTGTCAGAGTATTTCAGCTTGAGCAGACCGCGCAGTGTGCAGAGAGTGCGGTTCTGATCGTCGAGCAGATCGGTGTACTCCTGGAATGTGGCTGGATTGTTCTGCCGCACGGCCTGTTGCACCTTGCTGATGGTGAGGGGGTTGAGCAGGTGGTACTCGCCGCCCAGGCGGTATTGATATTGGCCGCCGACGGTCAAGTCGGTCTCCGATTCGGTGAGCGGCTGGAAGGCAAATGCGTGCTTGAGCTGCGCTTCACGAGCCAGAACGTCAAGGCCAACGCCCTCGATGCGGGATGCTGTGCCGGGGAAGTAGGACTCAACCAGCGCCTCATTCAAGCCGACGGCCTCAAAGACCTGCGCGCCACGATAGCTTTGCAGGGTACTGATGCCCATCTTCGAGAAGGTCTTGAGCAGGCCCTTATTGATGGCCTTGATGAAGTTCTTCTCAGCATATTCGGCGCTGACGTCATCGGGGATCATGCCGCGCAGCTTGAGGTCGTGAAGGGTTTCAATGGCCAGGTAGGGATTGATGGCGCTGGCGCCGTAGCCGATGAGCAGGGCGAAGTGCATCACTTCGCGAGGCTCGCCGCTTTCGATGATGAGCGCAACCTGGGTGCGGGTTTTCTCACGCACGAGGCGGTTGTGCACGGCGGCCATGGCCAGCAGGCTGGGAATGGGCGCATAGGTGGAATCGACGCCGCGGTCGGAGATGATCAGCAGCGTATAGCCGGAGATAACGGCAAGCGCGGCGCGGTTGCTCAGGTCTTCAAGCGAGTGCCGGAGGCCGGCTTCGCCATCTTCAGCACGGAAGAGCGCAGGCAGCGTGGTGGCCAGCAGATCGCCTGAGGAGACGCGGCGCAGTTTTTCAAGGTCGCGGTTGGTCAGGATGGGATGAGGCAGCTTGAGCGTGTGACAGTTTTCGGGTGCTTCATCCAGAATGTTGCGCTCAGTGCCGATATAGCTGATGAGCGACATCACCAGTTCTTCGCGGATGGGGTCAATGGGCGGGTTGGTTACCTGCGCAAAAAGCTGCTTGAAGTAGTTGAAGAGCGGCTGAGGGCAGTCAGAGAGACAGGCCAGTGGAACGTCGGTGCCCATGGAGCCAAGCGGCTCCTCGCCTTTTGCGCCCATGGGGCCGAGCAGAATCTTCAGGTCTTCTTCGCTGTACCCGTAGGCGCGCTGGCGGCGGAGAATGGTTTCGTGATTGGTGGCGATGACGCGCGACGGTTCAGGCAACTGGTCCATCGTGACCTGCTGCTCACGGAGCCACTCGCCGTAAGGCTGACGACTGGCTAGTTGCTTCTTGATTTCGGCATCGGAGATGATGCGCTGCTGAACGGTATCGACCAGGAACATGCGGCCGGGCTGCAGGCGGCCCTTCTTGCGAATATCTTCAGCCGGAACCTCAAGAACGCCGGCTTCAGAGGCCAGCACTACAATATCGTCTTTGGTGACGATATAGCGGCCGGGGCGCAGGCCGTTGCGGTCGAGAGTGGCGCCAATAACGCGACCGTCAGTGAAGGCCATGGCCGCAGGGCCGTCCCACGGCTCCATCAACGAGGCGTGATACTCGTAGAAGGCGCGCTTCTCCTCGTCCATATCCGGGTTGCCGGACCAGGCTTCGGGAATCAGCATGGCCATTACGTGGGGCAGGGAACGGCCGGAATGGAAGAGAAACTCCACCGCGTTATCCAGTGAAGCGGAATCGCTGCCGCCGGGCACGATGACCGGAAACAGCTTGCCGATCTGGCCTTCGTGCAGAGGACTCTGGAGGATCGACTGGCGTGCGGTCATCCAGCTCACATTGCCGCGGATGGTATTGATTTCGCCGTTGTGGGCTACATAGCGGTAGGGATGGGCCAGCTTCCAACTGGGAAACGTGTTGGTGGAGAAGCGCTGGTGGACCAGGCAGAGTGCGCTTTTCACCAGGGGATTGGCCAGTTCGAAGTAAAATCGCTCAATCTGCGGCGCCAGCATCAGGCCCTTATAGATGATGGTGCGGCAGGAGAACGAGGGAACGTAAAAAATGTCTTTCTCTTCGATCTCCGAATTTGCGATCTCATTCTCAGTGCGGCGGCGAACTCGATAGAGCAGGCGCTCGAAGGCGTCTTCGTCCATCCCGGCATGTTCCGATCCTTCTGGCCAGCTGACGAACAACTGTTGAATATAGGGTTGGGAGGCGCGCGCTTCACGGCCGACGGCGTCGCCGTTGAGCGGGGTATCACGCCAGCCGAGAACCGAAAGGCCCTCCTCCTGGACTATGCGCTCGAAGACGCCTTCGCATTGCAGGCGATTATGCTTTTCGACCGGCAAAAAGCACATGGCCACGCCATAAGCGCCCGGCTCGGGCAACGCTATCCCCAGTTCGCCGCACTCCTGCACAAAAAACTCATGCGGAATCTGGATCAGAATTCCCGCGCCATCGCCCGTTTCCGGGTCACATCCCGCGGCGCCGCGATGGGTGAGGTTGATGAGTACCTCCAGCCCTTTGCGGATGATCTCGTGGCTTCTTTCGCCCTTGATGCTGGCCACAAGACCCATGCCGCAGGCATCGTGCTCATTACTCGGGTGATAAAGCCCCTGCGGCTTATGAGTGCGGAGACGATTGTCCGATGTGCTCATGGCAACCCTTTTCGTTGAATTTTGCGGTGCAGAAGCTTCACCTTGTCCGAAAGACACATCCCCCAGCGATTCGTGCTGAGGAAAATCGCCCTGGTTCTTGTTGAGGATGCTTGCCTGAGCCGATCTGGCCGCGTCCGGGACTAGGCTGAATCTTTAATATATCGAAAAAATCGCCTTAATGTGGAACTTCGTTGCACCTGGGCACCAGGATTATTGCAGCGGCCGCAACCAGATAGAATCGCAAGTGGCGCATTTTGAGGCTTATACTGGGTTCTCGGAGGCATCTTACGCGCGATACGATTCTAGTCACAGGCGGGGCCGGTTTTATCGGCTCGAATTTCATTTTGAACTGGATTGAGGCTACTGGTTCGCCAGTCGTCAATCTTGACCTGCTGACCTATGCGGGCAATCCCGCCAATCTTTCTGCGCTCGATGGGGACTCGCGTTACCTGCTCAAGCGCGGCGATATCTGCGACGCGGAACTGGTGGGCTCGCTTCTGCGTGAACATGAGCCTCGGGCCATCGTTCATTTTGCCGCGGAAAGCCACGTGGACCGCTCGATCGTTTCTCCGGGAGCTTTCATTCGCACTAATGTTCAGGGAACTTTCGTTCTTCTGGATCGGACCAAAGCCTACTGGTCAGAGCTGAGCGAAGCCGAACGCAAGACATTTCGATTTCTTCACGTCTCCACCGACGAGGTTTACGGCTCGCTTGGGCCCGATGATCCGGCCTTTTCCGAGACCACGGCCTACGCGCCCAACAGCCCCTACGCGGCTTCGAAGGCAGCCTCAGACCACCTGGCAAGAGCGTATTGCCATACCTGGGGTTTGCCGGTGCTCACGACAAATTGTTCCAACAACTACGGTCCGTTTCAGTTTCCTGAGAAATTGATTCCGCTAATGATTCTCAACGCGCTGGAAGGAAAGCCGCTGCCCGTCTACGGAGACGGCAAAAACGTGCGTGACTGGCTTTATGTGGGGGATCATTGTTCGGCCATCCGCGCTGTCCTCGAGAAAGGGCGAATTGGGGAAACTTATAACATCGGGGGAATGAGCGAGCGCGCGAATATCGATGTGGTCAGCCTGATCTGCGATCTTGTGGACGAGATGCGACCCGATGCCGCAATTGGTCCGCGCAGGAAACTGATCACCTATGTAAAGGACCGGCCTGGGCACGATCGGCGCTATGCCATCGATGCCGCAAAGCTCTCGCGTGAGCTGGGCTGGCGGCCCGCGGAGAAATTTGAGAGCGGCTTGCGCAAGACTGTTCGCTGGTACCTGGACCACTTCTCGTGGGTCGAGAGCGTGCGCACCGGGGCCTATTTGGAATGGATCAAAGAAAACTATACGGAGCGGGTCGCGCTATGAAAGGGATCATTCTCGCCGGAGGATCGGGCACGCGTCTTTATCCCGTGACCCAGGTTGTATCGAAGCAACTGCTGCCGGTGTATAACAAGCCGATGATCTATTACCCGCTGAGCACGCTTATGCTGGCCGGGCTGCGCGATATTTTGATTATCTCCACGCCGCAGGATACGGGCCGCTTTGCCGAACTGCTTGGCGACGGGCGCCGTTGGGGCCTCAATATCAGTTACGCCATACAGCCGAGCCCCGACGGATTGGCGCAGGCCTTCCTCATCGGCCGGGAATTTATTGGTGGCGATACCAGCGCCCTGATTTTGGGAGACAACATTTTTTACGGGCAGGGGTTTTCGCGACAGCTTCAGGAAGCTGCGGAACTCAAGCACGGGGCGACGGTTTTTGCTTACCAGGTGGAAGATCCTCAGCGCTACGGGGTGGTGGAGTTCGATGAACAGGGCTGCGCCATCAGCCTGGAAGAGAAGCCGAAGAATCCCAAGTCGCGCTTTGCGGTTACCGGACTTTATTTCTACGACAACCAGGTGGCCAGCATCGCTGCGTCGCTCAGGCCGTCGGCGCGCGGGGAACTCGAGATTACTGACCTGAACCGTCTCTACCTTGAAGCCGGCAGCCTGAACGTGCAGATCATGAGCCGCGGTATGGCCTGGCTGGATACGGGTACGCACGATTCGTTGCTGGAGGCTGGGCTCTTCGTTCATACCATTGAACGCCGCCAGGGCCTCAATATTGCTTGCCCGGAAGAGATTGCCTACCGCCAGGGCTTCATCACTGCGGAGCAGTTGGAATCGCTTGCGCTACCGATCAGCAAGAGCGGGTATGGGCAATACCTGCTTGCTCTGCTGAGGGAGCAGAAGTTTGCGGTCAAGGCTGCACAGTTATGAAGATTACGAAGACAGAACTGCCCGGAGTCCTGGTGCTGACACCGGCAATTCACCGAGACAGCCGTGGCGCATTCTGTGAGACCTATAATCAGCGCGCAATGGCGGAGGCTGGCTTGCCTTCGTCGTGGCCACAGGACAATTTTTCGCTTTCGAAGAAGAACGTGCTGCGTGGCATTCACTACCAGATTATCCAGCCGCAAGGAAAACTGGTCCGGGTGACGCACGGCGCTGTCCTCGACGTCGTGGTGGACCTGCGGCGTAGTTCGCCCACGTTTGCCAGGCACGTGGCTGTCGAGTTGAGCGGCGAAAATGGCGAGATGCTGTGGGTTCCGCAAGGATTCGGCCATGCGTTCCTGGTGCTTACGGATGTGGCCGGCTTCGCATACAAAGTGACTGACTATTATTCATCTGCCGGTGAGCGAACGATCGCGTGGAATGATCCTGACCTGGCTATACCCTGGCCGATTGACGCGGAGAGCGCGATCATCTCTGAGAAGGATCGCGCCGGAGCGTTATTGAAGGATGCGGAAGTTTTCGACTGAGCGCTGGACCGCGCGACATACACAAATAAGCAGACCGCTGGCACAGATTAAGGTGATGCAATGACTCCGCGTGAACGCATACTGGCTGTTCTGAACCGTCAACCGGTGGATCGCATTCCAGTGGATTTATGGCACACCCCGGAAATCGGCGAGCTTTTGCGCAGGCATTGTGGCGTGGCGGACGACCTGGCGATGTACCGGGCGCTCGGCCTGGACAAGATCGTCTGGGTGTTCATGGATTACAAGACTGAAGAAGGCGAACGTGCCGGTTCGCAATCTGGAGCAGGGGCCGAAGACGGCGGCAGCCGCACCATGTGGGGAGTGCCGCTGAAGGATATCGAGGCAGGCGAGGCCCATTACGCGGAATTTGGCGAAGCGCCGCTGGCCGGATTCAACTCGCCCGAGTCGCTGGACCATTATCCATGGTGGCCCAGCGTCGAACGATTCGATTATCAAGGAGCAACAGCAAAGGCACAAGAGGCGGCGCAGGAATTTGCCGTCATCGGTCCGTGGATTTCATTGTTCGAAATTTACTGCCAATTGCGTGGGTTGGAACAATCGCTGATGGATTTGGTTGAGGCTCCGGAGCTTGTGGAGGCGATTCTCGACCGCGTGGAGCAAATCCAAACCGAGATGATGCGCCACTTCTTTGCCGGTGCAGGCAAGTCGCTTGACCTGGTTTTTATAAGCGACGATATCGCGGGGCAGACTTCGCTGTTGATGTCACCGATGCATTGGAAACGGCATTTGGAGCCGCGACTCAGGCGCTGGTGCGAGTTGATTCACGCCCATGGATTGCGGGTTTTATACCATACGGACGGAGCTGCACGCCGTTTACTGGGGCCGATTCTCGACTGTGGCGTAGATGTTCTGAATCCGATTCAGCACGCCTGCCCGGGAATGGAAATGGAAGAACTCAAGCGCGAGTTCGGCCATCGCGTCATCTTTCACGGCGGAGTGGACAATCAATTTGCACTGCCGCGTGGAACGCCGGAAGATGTTCGTCGCGAGGTTCACCGTTGCCTGGAGACCCTGGGCGCCGGCCGGGAAGGCTTCATTTGCTGTTCGTGTCACAACGTCCAGGCCGGCACGCCACTCGAAAACATTCTTGCCATGATCGAAACCGCTCAGCACGCATAGAGATCACTTTGGATGCGCGCTTAGCTTATCGAGCGTATGCTTCAGATCGTCCAGCTTCTGACCAGCCTCGCCCAGTTTGCCTTCTGAAGTTAGACGCTGGTAATCGGCAAAGTCTCTGCCGGCCTGCGAAATCAGCACATCGAGACTTTGAGCGGGAGGCGGAGCGCCATTGGTTTCAGTTGCGGCTCGCGGCGCCTCCGATGCACTCAAGGTTGAAGACTCGGAACCGAACAGGGAAGCGAGCGCTGCCTCAAAGGTGGGCGCGTAGGCCAGCCGGTCCTGAAGCGCGAGCACGACCAAGCGTAACTCGGGCATGGGGCTGCGTTCGGCCTGCAGATAGATCGGCTCCGCATAGAGCAGCGCCTTGCCGCAAGGAATGACCAGCAGGCTGCCGCGGCGGACATGGGAGCCCTGCTGGTTCCACAGCGTCAGTTGCCCTGAGAGCTGCGCATTCTGATCGATGCGCGCCTCAATTTGCTGCGGTCCGTCCACCAGTTTTGTTTTGGGAAAGTCGTAGACCACGGATGTGCCGTAGTGTACGCCGTCGCTGCGTCCGGCAATCCAGCCGATCAAATTATTGCGATTGACCGGAGTAAAAGGAAGTATCTCGACGAACTCGAGATCGGTTTCGCCGGGCAGTCTCATCATCACAAAATTCGGCGCCATGGGCTGCGTGGTCTGCTCTCCACCTTCAGCCATGCCGGTTTCAGTAGCTACTGTCCAGAGATCCTCGCGGTTATAGAAGACCTCAGGATTGGTCATGTGATAGAGACCGTAGACTTCGGCCTGCAAACTCAGCAATAGCTCGGGGTAGCGGACGTGCTTGCGCAGCCACGCGGGCATAGCTGAAGCATCTTTGAATAGTGACGGAAAGATTCCGCGATAGGCGGCCAGGATAGGGTCTTCACTGTCGAACACATAGAAAGTAGTGGTCCCATCGTAGGCGTCCACCACAACCTTGACGCTGTTGCGCATGTAATTGACGGGCTGATTATCCACGGAGTGATGCGTAGAGTAGGGATAGCTGTCGGAAGATGTGAAGGCATCCATCACCCACGAAAGACGGCCGTCATCGCCGACCACAATGTAGGGGTCCTCGTCGTAAGTCAGGAACGGCGCAAGAGCTGCGACGCGATCGCGGACTGTGCGCCGCATCAGCAGACGGCTCTCGGAGTTCACGTCGTCGCTGAAGGGCACTTTGGTGAGATCGCCGCGATCGAATGCAATCAGAACGCGGCGTAAAAATCCACCTAACACGATACCGCCGCTGCCTTCATAGGAGGTGAGGTTGTTGCTTTGGCCCTCAGGATAGTTGAACTCCTGCTGACGGGTCTTCACGTAGACGTCGGTGTTGGTCATTTCGCCGAAGTAAATTTCGGGCCGGGTTACGCTGAGGCCGCGCACGGTGCTCTGGACGGGCATATTGCTGAGCAGGAGCGTGGGCAGACCTTCGGCTGTGAAGCCGTTCACCGGGTTCATGGTGATGCCGTAACCGTGGGTATAGATGAGCTTGTCGTTGATCCAGTTCTGGCTGCTCTCGGGAAGCTTGTCCACGTTCAGTTCGCGTGCGGAAAGCATCACTTCGCGCATGGTGCCGTCGATCTGGTAGCGGTCAATATCGATGCCGGGAAAATCATAGTAGGTACGAATTTCCTGAATCTGACGCAGCGTATCTTTGAGCGCCTGCACGTCCCATAGACGAATATCCTGAAGTGTGGACTGATTGTTGGCGGGATCGGCTGCACCAACGGTTGTCTCCGCGGGAAATTCGCGCTGAGCAAAGCGATCCAGCCCGTATGCCTGCCGGGTCATCTGGATATTGTTGACGATATATGGCTGCTCGCGCACCAGTTCGTTGGGCTTTACGATGAAACTGCTGACGTACCAGCCAATTATTCCGGCTGCCGCATAACAAATCACGGCAGGAATGATGGAAACGACGAGCATGCGCCCGCGCGGTTTAATTACCGCGCAGACGAACGCGATCAAGGCTCCCAGTACGAGGGCGGCCGCGACAAAGAGCATGCCGGTCAGCGTCACGTGCGCGTCTGTGTACGTGACCCCATCGAAGATTGTATGGTGCTCAAACAGCAGCTCAAATCGGCTGATATATACGCGCAGTGCAACCACGAGCAGTAGGAACCCAACCGTGATGGAGAGGCCGCGCCAGGGCAACGGGGAGCCGCTGCCGAATCCCCCGCTGAGGGCTCGGGTGCCACCGGTGATGAGGATAAATAGAAAGGCAAGGATGCATGCGAGTACTGCCAGTGTAAGTAGCCAGCCTGCGATCAGTTCCAGAGCCGGCAGCGTAAAGAGATAGAAGTTAAGCGGTCTTCCGAAGACGGGATCGGCTATGCTGCCGGAGACGTGAGGCGCATACCAGAACAGCGCCAGCACGGGCCACTGCGCCTCCATCGCTGCGCCGGTGGCGATCGCTACCACGAATGAAACACCGATCGAGAGCACGCGCAGGACGGGTGCAACAGGGAGATTCACCGCGTTACCGGCGATGAAAATTGTGTGATCGATGGGCAGATCGGCAGAGTGCGTTCGCTTGAGGGCGGCAAATGTTACATACAGCACAACAAATGTCACGGCCGCAAAAGCGGCGAAGATCCCCCACTTCAGGCCCAATGTTTTCCAGAACACATCCTGGTAACCGAGCGTCCTGAACCAGAGCAGATCGACCCAATAGGAGATCGCGGTGCGGGCTCCAAAGAGAATGGCGACAACTACGGCGAGTAGGAAAAGTAGGATGCGGCGGCCTGGGCGCTGCGGATGTGACTTGAGAGGCCAATCAATTGACTCGGGCATTTATCCACCCCAATGTAGCTGTTTCTTTCCGTTGAGATACCCATGAATTATACAGTGGCTGAATAATGGCTGATGATGCAATTTGAACCAATCTGGTTGGATGATCGGAGTTTCATCGGGGTATACTTGGCTCATCGAAGCTTGTTCATGATAATGTGAGTCGATCCACTACTTACTGAAATGGTATTCATCGGCGATGCAAAATATGAACTTGCGGTGCACTGCAATGAAAATCCCAGTCTTTGTCATGCTTTTATCCGCGACTTTGTCCGCTTCCGCCGCCGATGCACCGGGACGCGCCGCGAAGACCTATGAGCTCGGTGGAGGTCGCCTCGCCGTACGCTTTCAGGCAATCAATGGCGGCATTAAAGTTCGAGAGATTGAAGATCGAAGCAGCCGGGCGAAACTGCATCCGGTGGAGGCATTTTCGCTGAAGTTTCGCGACGGGCGCGTGATTGCCGCCTCACAACTCAAGATGAATGCGGATCCAGTTGAAGAGCAGGTTGCACCGAACCCATCCGCTGCACGGCACGCTGAACAGGTTGCCGGCCGGTCAATCTGCGCCGACCTGAGCACGCAGGACAACTCTCTGGCTGTGCATTGGTGCGCGATATTACGCGATAAAACGAATTATCTGCGCCAGGAGATTACTCTGCGGGCGTTATCGCATCCCGTCGATATTGCCGAAGTGCGGCTCTTCGATTTTGACGTTGCCGGTGCGCGAGTCGTGGGGAAGGTTGCCGGATCGCCGATCGTGGCGGGCGATTTTTTCTTCGGCTTCGAGTCCCCGCTTTCGGCGAGTGAGGTGAAAGGCGATCGAGCGACGGCCGTGCTCGCGCGCGTATTGCCTTTGGGTGCGGGCCAATCGGTTTCCTATTCCTCTGTGATTGGAGTGGCCGCTCCCGGCCAGTTGCGGCGCGACTTTCTTGCTTACATCGAAGAAGAGCGGGCTCATCCTTACCGTACTTTCCTGCATTACAACAGTTGGTTCGACCTGGGTAGCGGCGAGCGCTTCAATGAATCGCAGGTGCTTGACCGTGTGCATGCCTTTGGGGAAGAACTGGTTCGCAAGCGCGGCGTCACCATGGACTCATTTCTGATGGACGACGGCTGGGACGATACGCATACAATCTGGAATCTCAACTCCGGATTTCCCAACGGTCTTACAAGTGTAAAGAGGACGGCGGCGGAATATGGCTTTGGCATCGGTGTTTGGCTCTCTCCCTGGGGTGGTTATGACGTGGCGAAAGAGCAGCGGATTGCCGCGGGAGAGCGCGCGGGCCTGGAGACGGTGAAGGGCGGATTCGCGTTGTCCGCGCCGCGTTATTACAAACTTTTTGAGAAGACCTGCCAGGAAATGATAGCTAAGTACGGGGTGAACCAATTCAAGTTTGACGGCACGGGTAACGCCAGCCAGGTTTTCCCGGGCAGCATCTTCGACAGCGATTTTTCGGCGGCCATTCATCTTATCGAGATGCTGCGCCGGCAAGATCCCAATATCTATATCAACGTATCAACCGGCACGCTGCCTTCGCCGTTCTGGCTGCGATATTCTGACGACGTCTGGCGTGGCGGGGATGACTATAACTTCGACGGCGTGGGAAGCACGCGCCAAAAGTGGATTACTTATCGCGATGAGCAAACCTATCGAAATATAGTTGAAGGCGGGCCGCTCTTTCCGTTGAATTCGCTCATGCTGCACGGAATTATCTATGCTGAAAAGGTGGATTATACTAATCTTCCCCGCCTGACTGGCTCGCCCGCAGATTTGGACCCCGACCTAGTCGATGAGATTCATTCCTATTTCGGCAGCGGCACGCAGTTACAGGAGTTATATGTTACGCCGTCGCTGCTTACCAGCAAGGACTGGGATGTTCTGGCGGAGACGGCTCGCTGGTCGCGCGCCAACGCAGCGGTTTTGAATGATACGCATTGGATTGGGGGCGATCCGGGCAAGCTCGAGGTCTATGGCTGGGCCTCGTGGAATCGGCAAAAGGGGATTGTGGTGCTGCGCAATCCGTCAGATCGCGCGCAGGAGTTTTCACTCGATGTTGGCAAGGCATTTGAGCTGCCGGGAAACGCAGCGCGGAGTTACTCGGCGTACAGTCCATGGGCGGCCGACAAATCGACTGCACCGATTACCTTGCTTGCTGGGCATCCGCATCGTTTCATGCTTGAAGCATTTCAGGTGATCACGCTTGATGCTGAGCCGTTCAACTGAGCCGCCGATTTGGAATGACAATGAGTCAGTACGATCCTCGCTGTAAAGCGAAATCGTACTGGCTTGATTGAATCTGAGCCTTAATGGGCTGCAGGCGCCAAACCAGCAGCGGGCGCGACCGTGGGTGATGAAACGATATCGTTTGAGAGCCGTTTCAGTGTGGAGACGATCTGACCTCCCTGCTTCGTTCCCCAGTCCCCCTGCTGCTGAACCATGAAAACGAGAATCCGGCCTGTCGTCGTATCGATAGACATGGCGTTTTTATATGCGCCGCCATGGTCGAAACCGTCCTTCGTTATGTTCCAGGCGAATCCATAATCTGTTTTACCTAGCCCCATGTTCTCAGGAATGGTCATCGCATGGAGCGACTGGGTAGAAATAATGCGCTTGCCGTTGAGTTCGCCTCCATTCAGAATCATGCGGCAGAATTTGGAAACGTCTTCAGCAGTGGAGAATAAGCCGCCGGCAGGCATTGGGAAGCGGTGCTGCCGATCGTTGAGCGGATAGGTTAACTGAGCGACAGGAACTTCGACCAAGCCTTTTGTTTGTGGATCGAGTTTGTAGGCTTGCGCCAGGCGGTTGATCTGTTCGGCATTGGGCCAGAAGGTTGTGTCTTTCATTCCTAACGGATCGAAGAGCCGCTCCTGCATGAAGCGTTCATAAGGCATTCCGGTTACGACTTCGATAATCCGTGCTGCTGTGTTGATGCCTTCGTTGGAGTATTTGTAGTCGGTGCCCGGCTGATAAATCAGCGGATCAGTTGCATAACTGTGTACGGCATCTTTGAGCGGGAGCGAATCGAGCACGCCCGGCTCCGCAGTTGAGTGGAAGGGCAGGCCGCTGGTGTGACTCAGAATCTCCCGCACCAGGATGGGGTGACTTGCAGGAACCAAGGGTACGGTCTTTCGAGAGTCCGGCGCGCCCTGTGCGGTAGGCTTCGAATCAGGATCGGCCGGGCCCACCATCATGCCATGGAACTCAGGCAGGTACTTTTCCACCGGGTCGTCGAGATTGATCTTGCCTTCGTCGACCAGCATCATCACGGCGGTTGCGGTCATGGGCTTCGAGGTGGAGGCAATCCAGAACATGGCGTTGGTGGGCATGGGAATCTTCGCCGCGAGGTCTCGATAGCCGACGGTCTCCAGGTAGACGGTTTGGTCCTTGTTGGAAACCAGCGTTACAGCGCCGGCGATGGTCTGATTCGCCACCAGCGGCTGCAGATAGGATTGGATGGCATCCTGCTTTGCGTTGTCGCCGGGAACAGCTGCGGACTGTGCGCCTGTCAGCAGCGAAACGCCGACAAGAAGCGCCGTTAATGCAAATTGTTTTTTCATAGAATCACCATATGAAAGCCAGGCGGTTATGCCTGGGTTTCCATTCTTGCTTTTCGATTTCGTAGTACCAGATTATCAGTTGCAGGCGCTCATCCTCTCGTTGGAGCAGTGCGAAACCTGCACCCTAATCCTGTAAAGTTGAAGAAGGTCTTCACATTTCAGTGCAGGGCCTTCACTCCTCAGGCGATCTTTTTTTGACTTCTCCTCTCAATTCGGATGATCTGGCCGGGCTTTTGCGGTCGGCCTTTGGCTTTGAGTGCTTTCGGGTGGGGCAAGAGGCGGTTTGCCGCGCGGCTATCGAGGGGCGGGATCTGCTGCTGGTGATGCCGACGGGGGCGGGGAAGAGCCTTTGCTACCAGTTGCCGGCGATTGCGCGGGGTGGGACGGCGGTGGTGATTTCGCCGCTGATTGCGCTGATGGAAGACCAGGCGGCGAAGTTGGCTGCGCTGGGGCTGCGCGTGGCGCGGGTGCACTCCGGACTTGAGCGCACGGTGGCGCGGCAGGCCTGCGCGGATTATCTGAACGGGAGTTTGCAGTTCCTGTTTATAGCGCCGGAGCGGCTGCGCGTGCCTGGATTTGTGGGGATGCTGGCCAAACGGAAGCTGGCCCTGATCGCCATCGATGAGGCGCATTGCATTTCGCAGTGGGGGCACGACTTCAGGCCGGACTACCGGATGCTGGGGCAGTATCTGCCTGTGCTGCGGGCCGGAGTGCTGGACGGAAGCGGTGCGGCGCCGGTGCTCGCACTGACAGCTACGGCTACTCCCGATGTGCAGGCGGACATCGTAGCGCAATTGGGAATGACCAAGCCGGTCAAGTTTATTCACGGCTTCCGGCGAGAGAATTTGGCCATCGAGGTGGTCGAGGTTCCGGTGCCGGAGCGGGCGGAGGCGATTTGCGGATTACTTTCCAATTCAGAGCGGCGGCCTGCGATTGTGTACGCCACTTCGCGGAAGAACTCCGAGCGGCTGGCGGAGGAGCTGGCGGGGACACAATCTCGGAGTGGGGCAAGCGAAAGGCCCGAAATGCTTCCCTCAGGGGCTAAAGCCCACGATCATTCTGCTGGGTCAACGTACGGGCTAAAGCCCGTACCCTTCACTTCAGGAGGGGCGGGAGCCGGGCGGATTCGGGCCGCGGCTTACCATGCGGGGCTGGATGCGGAGACGCGGGAGCGGGTGCAGACGGCCTTTCAGGCAGGCGAGCTGGATGTGGTGGTGGCGACTATCGCATTTGGGATGGGGATCGACAAGGCCGATATTCGGACGGTGATTCATGCGGGGCTGCCGGGGACGCTGGAGGGCTACTACCAGGAGATCGGGCGTGCGGGGCGGGATGGGGCTTTGAGCCGGACCTACCTGATGCATAGCTATGCGGACCAGAGGACGCGCGATTTCTTCTTGAACAGGGATTATCCGCCAGTGGATCACTTGCAGCAGGTCTTCAAGGTACTGGGCGAGGAGCCGCAGGCGGCGGAAGAGTTGCGAGCGGGTTCCAAACTGGGCGAGGAAGAGTTTGACAAAGCGCTGGAGAAGCTGGAGATTCACGGCGGGGCACGGGTAGATTTTGGCGGCTACGTCACTTTGGGCAAGACGGGCTGGAAGAAGACTTATGCGGTGCAGGCGCAGTTTCGGGCTGAACAGTTTGAGAAGGTGCTGCGGTTTACCACGTCGAGCGAATGCCGAATGGCGGCCCTGGTGCGGCATTTTGGAGATGTGGGGGACGCCAGCCGTTCGTGTGGAGTGTGCGATGTGTGCGATCCGGCGGGAGCGGTGCTAAGACTCTTCCGGCGGGCGACGGCAGTGGAGCGGGCGACGGTGCAGGCGATTGTGGAAGAGTTGCGCGAGGTGAGTTACAAAGCGGCTGGAACTCTGCAGCGGAGCCTCGATCCGGCGGGAAGAATGAGCCGGAATGAGTTCGATGGATTGCTGGACGCGATGGTGCGTGCCGGGCTCATTGAGATAGAAGAGGCCGAGTATGAAAAAGATGGCGAGGTGAGGCGATATCGCAAAGTGCGGTTGACCGAAGCGGGGTTGGAGCTGCGGGCGACAACGCCAGTAGAGTTACTGCTTAGCGACGGAATGGTGGAGGAGTTTTCCAGCCGGGTTGCGGCTCCGGCACGGACGAAGAAGGCCAGGGCTATTGCAGGAAAATCAGCGGCGACGCAAACCGCACCAGTGCAGCTCTCGGCTGAGGGTGAGGCATTGGCGGCGCGGCTTAAAGAGTGGCGTACAGCGGAGGCCAAACGGCTTGGGGTTCCGGCATACGTGGTGCTGCACGACCGGACGCTGGCGGCGTTGGCTGGAATGCGGCCGGGGAATCCGAAACAAATGATGGAGATTGATGGAATCGGCCCTGCGAAGGTTGAAAAATTCGGCCGGGCGATCCTTGAAATTTGCGCCGACAAGAAATAAGTTTGGCGCGAAATCTCAGCTTTACCGTGAAGATTCGAGCAAGACGGATGAGGCCTGGGGAAGGTCGACAAGCAACCGATCGTCATCCAAAGAAAACTTTTGCCCGGTCCAAGCGTCTTTCCAATTCTCACTGTGCCACGACTTCGGAATAACTATTGTGGAGTGGCGCAATAGGTCGGCGTCGTCGCGCAAGCCCTCCTCAAGATTGCCCCCCAGCAGGTGACGAGCTCCATTTCTTGTGCGCCATGCGGCGATGCTCATTGTCTGGTTCAGGTCGATCTGGCTCGCGTGCAGGCTGGCATTCCTCCGCAGCATCACGTTCAGAGTTCCGGTGGCCAGAGCGTAGGGAGCGCCGGTATTTCCCCAAATCTGTGAGAGAGGGATCTCCTGGAGCGACCTCAGATCCGGAGCGTTCCAGGCTGCTGCCAGCCTGCCTCCAGTCGCGTCGAGCGTAAGCGCCGGGGAGCCTTCTTCGGTATAGATCACCGTCGCACCTGCAACCGTCGTGCCGATCTCAGGACGGCAATACGTATTGAAGGTTGGAGGAATGTTCTTTGCAAGATCCGAAGCTTGCGTCGTTGCCTTGCATAGTTGAATGGGCTTCTCGACGGGAGTGCTGCTTTCGCGCAGGCCAGCTAACCGCAGGAGTGAATCGTCGATGCTGCCGGTGAAATTTCCTATCAGGGCGACCGGCTGACCACTTTTGATGAGCCTCGCGAGGGTATTCAGCCGGCTGGCGGAGAGATGCGAGGGGGTCTGGATTAGAAAGAGGTCCGATTGAACGCGCGGAAGCCATTCGATGCGCGTGGCGGAGAGAATCGGAACCGGCCATTTGGCTAGCGATCCCATCTGCTCGTCCAGCCATTCATTCGCGTCCTGGCCGGGGGATGCATGATCGATCTGCCACTGCATTGCCGGGCGCGAATAGACCAGAGTTGGGCCGAAGACTGCTGTTGTGTTGTGCGCATCCGCTACCGCGGCATTGATGTTGCTTGCGAGGAAGTTCACATCAGCTTCGCTCAGCAAGCGGTCGCCTTGATTGGCCCAGGAGATATAACTGCCCACAGGCAGCTTCAGGCCATTCGGAGTTTTTACCGCGGCGTGGGAGTAGGCCCAGATTCCCCAGCGCAATCGTTGCGGCGCGGAGTGAATCACGTCCCAGCTTTCCCAAGCGTCGAAGGTTTCTACCAGCGGGTAGTGGCGAACCTTGGTATTGGCAAGGATGGCGGCGTGGGCCAGCATGTAATCAAGCTGGTAGGTCCAGCCCAGCGTGGGGTTGTTCCAGAAATTTTTGTAACGTATGCCGACCTCGTTCCATGCTCCGGCCCAGGTCTGGTCTACCCAGATATCGAGGTAGCCTTGCTTGGCGATGGCTTCGAGATCCAATCCGTTGGAAGGCCAGTCGGCGACGGCGCTGGCGGCATTCGAATACATCATGACCAGCGCATGCGGATTGGCCAGCTTTGTCTCTTTCACCAGCGTCGCAACCGCATCAGTGACCTGGTGGACGATTTCAGCGGAGGGAGCAACGGGGCCCCAAGGACCGCCGCGTTCATAGGGGACTGGCATACCGAAGGAATCGCGCAGCATGATCGCATCAAGGCTCAGCGCTCGCGAGATGCTTCCCCACTGAGCGGCGTAGGCCCGATGGACCGGCATTCCTTCGGCGATTCCTTCGGGAAGTCCTCCGAGCGGAATTGGATCGGCGTGCAAGGGCGCTGCGGGATCGAAATAACGGGTGGGTTCCTGGTCTAAAGGCAGGGAAGGAGTGGGTTTTGTAAATGCTTCAGGGTGACGGCTAACCCAGGGTGCCTCTTCTCCGTACGCATCTGTCCATGCGTAGTTCAGCGTGCCCACTTTGAAACCGGAGATGCCGCGACGTGCCGCTTCGCGCTTGAGATCCGCGATCAGTTGCTTTACATCGCCATAGGTCCATGGATCGTAGCCTCGCCGCGTGCTCACTACCGATCCTGCGTAGCGGGCCTCTGACTTTTGCTTCCGTTCCGCAGTGGTTCCGGTCAGGGGTGTGCTTTGATCGACCCATCGGCTCTGTCCTGATCCTGTGGGGAGCGAGATTCTTTGATCGAGCTTGCCGGACCACTCCATCACAGGGCCTACCGTCCAGCCGATATTCAGAATTACGCCTCGGTAACCGCTGACCCCTGCGTAGAGCGGCTGGAATCTATCCCAGAATTCGCGCACCGATTTCTTCAGATCTTTTTGCTTGAACCAGTAAAGATCAATTTCCATCCAACGGTCGGTGGTGGCGGCTTGTTTCAGGAGGTCGGCTTGCGAAAGGCAATCGCGTGCGATGGAGTTTCCGCTCGCCGGTTGGATTTTTGCTCCGGTCTTGAGTCGCTGGGCGGAGGAAGCAACGTTGAGCGAGAAGGCTAAAAACAAAACTGTGCTGAAAAAGAGGGGTAGTAACCGGCAAGAGGAGACCATGCCGATAAGTTTAACCCGGAAGGGTCTGCACACCACAGATTCCGACGCATGCAGTAAATTTGCTAAGAGATCGCCTACGAGTTCACCGATCGGATCAGCGGCACGGAGGCCAAGCGGCTGGGGCTCGATGCCATGATGATCGATGCCCGCGCCAGTATAAACCCATCGAACCCGACCGATGCGTTGCGAGCGGTTATCACAGTGCCTTGACGCGGTATAGGACGACTCCATGCGATGGGACAATGGCAGTGATGGTGCCTCCTGTCTTCCCCATCTCGCCTGTCCAGAGGTCGCATGTGGAGTAGCCGCGTTCATTCTCGGGGAGGCCCAATGCAGACGCTTGTACGGAGATTGTTTCCGCGATTCCACCGGTGTTGAACAAACCAACGATCGCCTCTCCGTTTGTTTCCATCTTTGCGAACACCTGCTGGTTGCCTGTATTGACAACCCTTTTCGCAGCGATTGAATCCTGGTCAACAGCGAGGACTTCGGTGTTGCTAAGGTATTTCTGCAGATCCAGTTGGTCGAGGTTCGTTAGATCGACGCCGAGAATGAGGGGCGCCGATCCAAGGGCCCACAGGCTAATCTGAGTCTGACGCTCGACTGGAGTGAGCCCGTTGTTGCTGCCATTCCCTACCTCGATGGAGTCATAGTCGTTAAACCTCCCCGAACCAGAGTAAGGCTGCCAATCGGCCACAAAGTTGAAGCGTTTGGCAATATCTTTCCAGCTTGTGAGCGGGTAGCTGCTGTCGCCCTTCTCGCATTTATAGCATTCGACGTCGGGTGCAAATTCCCATTGATCAGCGTACTTCATCAATGTCGGCGTGAGCGCCTGTGTAAAGCTCCCCTGTGTGACGTCAAGGACGATTGGCCGCCCGCTTTTCCGAATCGCATTCGACCATGCTTCAACGTCGGCGGCATTGCTATTACCCATGCCGTCAATTTTGATGTAATCGATGCCCCATCCGGCGAGCATCTCGACCCAGGAATTGATAAACTCCTGCGCTCCAGGCTTGCTGTAATCAACGCGCACCATCCCTTTGCAGTTGTAGTTGCTCTCCCTTATAGACGGTTCCGCAATCTGTGCGGCCTTGTACGGCGTGCCTTCAATCGAGGTGTTCTTACTTACTGCCTGTCTCGAAATACCTGGTGTAACGTAGATTCCGAACTTCAACCCCAGGCTGTGAATGTAGTCGGCGACTACCTTGATGCCATTTTCATCTCCCTGAGGTGGGAACCTCGATGGGTCTGTCACCCAGCGGCCATAAGAGTCGACGTCGGGGCCCTGTGGGCCCGGACACTGGTACCAGAAGTCGTCGAGGTTTACGTAGGTGTAACCGATTTTCTGCAAGCCAGAGTCTTGCATTGCTCGCGCCTGAGCTTCGAGCTTGGCTGCCGTCGGTTCCTTGCGGAGGAAACTCCAACTACTCCAGCCGAGAAGTGGTGCGCGCTCGAGACCATTATTCTCTGCCCTGGCGTTCTGCAGGCCGCCCATAAGGGTCCCGCCTGCCAACAACACTATCGCCATCGCAGCCGTTAAAGCGTGTGTCAATTTCCTCATAAAATCATTCCTCCTCTTGTTCAACTGCTTCAGACGCGAGCCGGAACACGATGTCATTCCCCGCTCAGATGAAGGCGAATAGACCGAAAGTACAACCCCTTGAGATGATATCTAATTTGCTTTGCGGTTGTCTCTGCGGCGGGCTGCTCGCTCGGCACGCTCTCGGAACCATTCATTCAGCGTCGAAATCGGCGACCATTAAATCCCTTCTCATGTTCCCATTCATTAGGCCGGTCAGGAGATGATGTCATCTCGGAATGCAGTGAAGGATCTTCCTCTGAGGAGGGCTAAGTGTCACAGTCACAAGAACTTCTTGCTTGACAAACGGGCAAAATGGCAGTAAAACCATGATGTTTTTGATGCGTACGGAACCCCCTGGTGCTGAATTCAGAAAAAGTAATAAGCAACTGTAACACCGCCGGTATGCAGTCCACTTTCGACCGGATGGAGGGCAGCGCAAATGAAGCCAACTGAAAAGAGCATGAACATCAGGAGCCGGACCTTCAATCATTCACAAATTAGACCAGCTTATTTTTTCTCATCGTTGCTGGTGGTGATCATGTGGGCAACGACGGCGCTTGCCCAGTACACAACCGCTCGGCTGAGCGGTACCGTGCAGGACAACGCTGGTGCGGCGGTCCCAGGGGCGACGGTAACGGTTGAGCAGGCTGGAACCAGCTATACGCAAACCGTCAAATCAGGGGCCGACGGCGAATACCTGTTTCCCAGCCTCCCCGTCGGCAGTTATCAGCTGACGGTTGAAATGGCCGGCTTCAGGACCTATGTGCAAAAGGGCATTAGTTTGGAAGTCGGACAGGCCGCCAGCCAGAGAGTTACCTTGACAGTGGGCGCGGTAACCCAGCAGGTCAGGGTGGAGGGGGATGTAGATCAAGTAACCACCGACGATGCGGCGATTACGAATGTTATCGACGAAAAGAGCATGGAAAGCATGCCGATGAACGGTCGCGAGGCGCAGCAATTGATCTTTCTTGTCCCCGGCGCCGTCGACGTCACATCGCAGAACTGCGGCGTAAATTGCGAGGGAGGCATTCTGCCCGGCGAGCAGTATGCGAAGGTCAATGGCGGCGGATCGAACGGCGTCTATTATTTATTGGATGGCGTTGATTACAACGACATGTATATCAACACCAATCTACCCTTCCCAAGCCCTGACGCGCTTGAGGAATTCAACGTGCAAACCGATAACATGAGCGCCACCTACGGGAACGCTACTGGCGGAGTGGCGAACGTCGTGACCAAGTCCGGAACCGACGAGATTCATGGCGATGTTTTTGAATACATTCGCAACTATGCGATGGATGCCAGCAATTACTTTAGTACTACCGGGCCAAACCCGTTGAAGCAGAATCAGTTTGGCGGCACAATTGGCGGCCCGATTCTGAAGAATAAACTGTTTTATTTCGGATCCTATCAAGGCACGCGCCAAAACACCGCCATGAATGGCCAGATTGCCCAGGTGCCAACCCAGGATGAGCTCAATGGCGATTTCTCAGTGCTTCTGCCCGGGACGCCATTGATAAATCCCAACCCGCTGTCGCCCTATCAATTCAACAGCAACAACCAGATCAATCCATTAGCCTTTGACCCCACGGCGCTTTATCTGATGAACCATATTCCTCTCCCCAACGACCCCTCCTCAGGCGATCCTAACCAGTTGCTCTATAGCGGCGCTCCGTTAATCCAGGATACCGACGAGTACCTGGCCAAGATTGACTACAACATTGGCAAACATCATCTCAGCGCGCACTATTTCCAACTGGAATTCAACATTCCGATCATCCTTCCGCCCGCCAGCAATATCCTTGAAGGTAACCTGGAAGATCCACAAAAACAGGGGCTCAAGAATGTCAGCGTGGTCGACATCTACACGATTTCGACCCATGTCCTTCTCAATAGCTATTTCGGGCTGACAAGGAAGGCGGGACTGACGGAGTCGCCGGCGCCTTTCAGTATCGCCACGGCGGGCGCGAATATTCCTCAGCCCACGAATCTTCCGGCAACGCTAAACGTCAATGTGGCCGGGGAGTTCACCATCGGAGAACAGCCTGCCACGGGAACCTGGAATCACAGCGATATATCCGATCGTGAAATTGTCACCTTGATCAAGGGCCCGCACGAGATCCAGATTGGGGGCGAATGGGAACACTTCAACCTTCCCATGGGAAATACATATCAAGCCGATGGCAACTACAGCTTTGGCGGCGACCTGAGCGGAAACAATCTCTCCGACTTTCTGCTAGGGGATGCATCCGACTTTGTGCAGGCAGGCGGCTTGTATTTGAACTTTAGCGGAAACGACTGGAGCGTTTTCGTTCAGGATAACTGGCATGCGACCAAGCGGCTCACCGTGAGCGCCGGCCTACGCTGGGATCCATTCTTTCCCTATACGGACAGCGAGGGGCGAGTGGGATGCTTTGTGCCGGGAGCACAATCGACGCGTTATCCCAATGCGCCGCAAGACCTTATCTTCGGCGGAAGCAATCACGATGCTGGATGTCCAGCGTCCTCAATCTATAACAACGTGGGTAATTTGGGTCCGCGCGTGGGCTTTGCCTATCAGCTGACGGCCGATGGCAAGACCAGCATCCGCGGTGGAGCAGGCTATTATTACCAGGCGCCCAATGGGGTGGCGTTTGAAGATGTCGTGGGTATTCCTCCCTTTGCTCCTATCGTGGATATTCCGAACACAAATTTCACTGACCCCTACACCTTCGCGGGCGTGACAGATCCATTTCCCGCGTCGTTTGGCCCGATCAATCCAGGACCTAATGTTACGTTTCCTCAGGACATCGCCTTTACGCAGATCTTCGACAGGCACTTCAGGTTGCCTCAGATCCTGACGTATAACCTGACCCTCGAGCATGAGTTCGGCTCAAATTTGTTTGTGCGGTTAGAGTACGCGGGGAATCACGGTGCCCACCTGGGCGGTACCGGCGATCAAGAATCCGGACTGCTGCAACTGAATCCCTCAGTGTATATTCCGGGCCAGTCGACAGAGAACAATATTCAATCGCGTCTCATCTATCCGAACTACGGATTCATCGCTTCGATCAACTCCGGAGTGAACAGCAACTACAATTCCGGCCAGGTTGAAGTGGAAAAGCGCTTGAGCCACGGCCTCACATTTCAAACGAACTTCACGTGGTCGCACGCGTTGAATAATTACGGGCCTCCGGGACAACTGGGGATTTTTGGAGTCTACGGAATCAATACCTGCGGTTGCGGCCGCTCTCTTGATTATGGGCCCGACGCGGGGGACGATGTTGACGTCTTCAGATTGTTTGGCAATTATGCTCTTCCTCGCGTCCCCGTCAAAGGGATCGCGAATGGCGTGATCAACGGGTGGAACCTGAGCTTTATCACGAACTGGCAGTCAGGATTCCCGTTCACTGCATTCGCGGAGGACGACAACTCTTTCTCAGCGATGGGAAATGACCGACCGGACATCACGGTGCCCAACATTAAGGATACGAGACTCAGTACGAGGCGTTCCCATTCCGCTCTGGTCAACGAATGGTTCAACATAACCGATTTTGAACCGAATGCAATCGGCACTTACGGTAACATCGGCAAGGACTCTCTTCGCGGGCCAAGGCTCTTCACTACGGATTTGGCTCTCCTGAAGAACGGGAAAGTAGGCAAACGCGCCAGCTATGAGTTCCGGGCTGAGTTTTTCAACGCTTTCAATAATGTCAATTTTGGCAATCCCGACGCAGGACTTCAGGACAGCAACTTTGGGCAGATCAGCTCTGCCAACGATCCTCGCATTCTGCAAATGGCGCTGAAGCTCAAGTTCTAACAAACTTCGGCGAATCAGGTTCCGGGAGATAGGTAGATAAGCGGCGGCGCCACTTATCGATCTCCAGGCACTTTCATCATTTCCTGAAAGCGTGGCAGGGACCCCATAGCACCTTGTCGATCCCAGGGTTAAGCGAGTGTTGGACGAGTTCCAGCATCAAAGCCTGGCAATGACTGTCTTGACCTGTGTATATTGCTTCAGTCCGTACTCACCAAGCTCGCGCCCGATTCCCGACTGCTTGAAACCACCGAAGGGAGCGCGGGTGTCCAGCACGTTGTAGCAATTGACCCAGATGGTACCGGCGCGTACGCCATTCGCCACCGCGAGGGCCTTTTTGATGTCGCGGGTCCATACAGCGGCGGCCAGGCCATATTTCGTACGGTTGGCGCGTGCGATGACCTCGTCAAGATTATTGAACGGGATCACGCTCATTACGGGGCCAAAGATTTCCTCCCTGGCGATTTTCATTTCGTCGTGCACGTCGGAGAAGACGGTGGGGCGTATGAAGTAGCCGCGATTCCCAATGCGATCTCCTCCGCAGGCAAGGGTGGCGCCCTCACCGCGCCCTGAGTCGATATAGCCCATGACCTTGTCGAACTGCATCTGGTCTACCAAAGGTCCCAGTTCCGTGGCGGGATCGAACGGGTCACCAACGACTCGCTTCTCAGCGCGCGCAATACTCTTTTCCACGAACTGGTCATAGACCGTTTTATCGACGAAGACCCGCGACCCCGCGCAACAAGACTGGCCCTGATTGGCGAACAATCCCATGTGAGCGCCTTCCACCGCCTCGTCCAGGTCGACGTCTGCGAAGATAATGTTCGGGCTTTTGCCACCAAGCTCGAGCGTGACAGGTTTCAAATTGGACTTTGCGGCGGCTTCCATAACCAGATGCCCCACTTCCGTGGAGCCGGTGAATGCCACTTTGTCCACGTCCATGTGGCGGGCAATGGCCGCGCCGGCAGTGGGTCCGAATCCCGGCAACACATTGACAACACCGTCGGGGAACCCCGCCTCGAGAATCAACTCGCCGATGCGCAACGCGGAGAGCGGCGTTTGCTCGGCCGGCTTTATAAGCACGGTATTGCCCGTTGCCAGCGCGGGAGCGAGCTTCCAGGCCATCATCAACATGGGGAAATTCCAGGGGATGATCTGCCCGACGACGCCAATCGGCTCATGGCGCGTGTAGCAGAGAAATTCGCCGTCGATGGGGATCGTCTTGCCTTGAACCTTATCTGCCCAGCCGGCAAAATAGCGGTAGCAGGCCACGGTCTTGGCGACATCCACAGCTCTGGCGACGGAGACCGGCTTACCGTTGTCGAGCGACTCAAGACGAGCCAACCGGTCGGCGTTTGCTTCAATCAGGTCGGCGAGACGGTGCAGAAGGCTTCCTCGCGCGGAAGCGCTCATCTTGCGCCAGGGCCCGGATTCAAAGGCGGCCCGTGCCGCGCGAACCGCCGTTTCCACATCAGCAGCGTCAGCCTCGGCAACCTGGCAGATTTCCTCGCCGGTAGAGGGATTGATGGTTGCAAATGTTCTTCCCGACTGGCTTGGTTGCCAGCGATTGTTGATCAACAGCTTCAACTCCGGAAGAACAATTTCGGTTTGGTTTGGAACAATCGCCGCAGGGGGCATTGAATGTGGCTCCTTTAACAAGGCTTGGCGCGGTGCGGATCACGCTATCTTCGCATGATTTGGGCTCTGGCTCGCGTTTTTCCGAGCGCGGATTTGCTCCAGCCAGTTTCTATAAATGTGCACCGCCGTTCTGTGCCATGTATTCTCGTTTGTGCTCGTTTTGAGAGCAGTTGCGAGATGGGCGCAGTGCTCATCGTCCGCGCCAGATATCGCTTTCTCCCGCAGAGCGGCCAATGCACGCTCGATCGCGGGATCAAAATAGCCGCGCGGAATGAAAGGATAGGCGCTTGCCTCGTGCCTGAGGTAGCGCTCAACATCCCTGCGATACTCGCGGAGCAGCGTGTCGGGCTCATACTCCGGATGGCCCTGAAAGAACACGAACAAGCTCTTTCCCTCTTTTACGAACGAGTCTACGCCTGCGTCCGCGGTGCGCGCGAGCACGCGGTATCCGCGGGCCTCAAGATCTTCAGCGTCTACGCCGTTCCATCGGGAGTGAGGAATATTGAACCGCAGCGGGGCGCCAGCCAGCAAAGGGTGCTCGGACACGCGCACGCACTCGAAGACGCCGAAATGCTTGTCCGCGCTCCTGTGCCTTCCAATGCCATCCATGTGCAGGACCGCGGCATGTGCGGCCAGGCAGGACCACACCGTGGAGTGCGTGTTCTCGCGTGCCCATTCGAGGATCCGGGTCATCATCTCCCAGCAAGGCTCGTCTCTTAGATCCGGCGTCGCCGGCTCCTTTCCGGTTACGATGAGGCCATCCAGGCCGGCACTCCAAAGCATCTCGACGCTTGAATAGAGGCTCGCTGCCTCGCGAATGTCGGGCTCCGCCCTTGGAATGCAAGGCAATGCGTAGAGCGATAGCCGGACCTCAATGCTTTCAGACGCAGCATCGAGCAGCGAGACGAACTGACGCTCTGTCTGTTTGAAGGCCGCATCCGGCATGTTGTTGATCAGGCCGATCCTTATGCATCCACCCTGCGGCTCAGGAAGTTCGGAATGCGGCAATCGGAGAGTCCGGGGAAATCCTCTCCGGTTATCGTCATTGGAACGACTTGTAACCACGTGGACTGGCATTGGCTTCTCCGTTCAAGAGCGCTAACGACTGCCTGGCGCTGTCGCCCCGTGCAAAGCGGCTACGGCAAGCGCCTGATCCAAATCTTCGAGGATGTCGTCGATGTGTTCAATTCCGACGCTGAGCCGGATCATTTCCGGCAAAACTCCCGCGATGCGCTGTTCTTCCAGTGACATCTGGCGATGGGTCGTCGATGCCGGGTGGCAGGCCAGGGACTTCGCGTCACCGAGATTGACGAGCCGCGTCACAAGCTTCAGGGCGTCATGGAATCTGACCGCCGCGGCATAGCCACCTTGAATGCCCACGGAAATAAGTGAGCACGCACGGCCCGCCAGATACTTTTGCGCGAGGGCATGATATGGACTGTCGGGGAATCCGGCATACTTGACCCATTCGACGCGGGTATCGCCGCGAAGAAACTCGGCCACTTTCCTGCCGTTTTCCACATGGCGCTCCACACGCAGAGCAACCGTCTCGATTCCCTGCAACAACAGGAAGGCGCTCAGCGGTGAAAGAACAGCTCCTCCGGTGCGCAGATAGACACTGCGGCAACGTGCGACATACGCAGTCTTTCCGAAATGCTCTGTGTAGACCAGGCCGTGGTACGAGGGGTCCGGCCGGGTGAAGGCCGGGAAGCGCGATGCGTTCTGCTCCCAGTCGAAGTTTCCGCTGTCGACGACGGCTCCGCCCAGCGTGGTGCCATGGCCGCCCATGAATTTCGTCAGCGAGCTTACGACGATGTCCGCACCATGTTCGATCGGCCGCAGGAGGACCGGCGAGGGAACTGTGTTGTCGACAATGAGCGGCACTCCACGGTCGTGCGCCACTCGGGCCAACCCCTCGAGATCACAAATGTTCCCAGCGGGGTTGCCGACACTTTCACAGAACACCGCTCGCGTATCATTGTCGATCTGCCTGGCGATTGCCTGCGGGTCGTCGGACTCAGCGAAGCGAACCTTGATTCCCTGGCTGGGCAGGATATGCGCGAACAACGTATGCGTGGTGCCGTATAGCTGAGGGGCGGAAACAATGTTGCGGCCCAACTCTGCGACGTTCAGGATCGCGTAGTTCACCGCCGCCTGACCGCTGCTGACACACATGGCTTCGAGCCCTGCTTCGAGAGCGGCGACGCGCCGCTCCAGGACTGCTGTCGTCGGGTTCTGGATGCGGGTGTAGCGGAAACCCTCGGCCTCAAGATTGAAGAGTGCGGCGGCATGCTCGGCGCTGTCGAAGGCATATGCGACCGTCTGGTAGATCGGCACGGCTACAGCCTTCGTCGTAGCTTCAACCTCGTAGCCGCCGTGTATTGCGATCGTTTCCAGTTTCATCGGTTCCCGTCCTTCAATGAATGCGCTTCCGCGCGAGCATCAGCCCCTTCACGCGGTCTTTCTCCCCTGCAAATCCGATACAAGGCTGTTCATCTCACCCACCACCCATTCAATATCTTGCTCAGTGGTTTTAAAGCTGGTGATGCATGCCCGCATGACCGCAACACCGCCGAGTTGCGCCTCGGACATCCACGCGATCTGCCGTTCTCGAAGAGCCGCCAGCAATACGCCTGGAACCAGGCCATCCCTGGCAAAGCACACAACAGGAAAGGGCGTGGAATTGACGATGTGCCATCCTGAAGCCGCCAGAGACTCGCGCAACATTTGGCCCATACGCGCCTGGCGTTCGAGCGTCTCAGCGTACCATGCCTCGCCGTGCTGCGCCAGCGCCATGAAGAGCTTGAGCCCGATGAACCGGCGCGACCACTGAGCAGAATTCGTGAGGGGATCAAATGTCGTGCCCGCAGTGTCGCGAGAACCCGCCGATTTGGCGGGCATGTAAGTGACATCCGACCGGAAGGCGTGTGCGACGCTTTCACGATGCCGGCAAAATAACATTCCGCAACCCATAGGAACGGAGAGCCACTTGTGCGCGTCGCAGGTAATTGAGTCCGCGCGTTCAATGCCTGCGAGATGGAGCCTGAGACTGGGTGAAACAACGGCTGCGCCGCCCCACGCGGCGTCGGCATGGAACCACAGGCCTTCTTCGTTGCAAATGCGCGCGATTTCAGGAAGCGGGTCGATAACGCCAGCCGCAGTCGTCCCCGCGCTGCCGATCACCATAAATGGTAGAAATCCGTTCTGGCGATCCTCAACTACGCACTTCTTAAGTTCTTCGGCCCTCATTCTGAGGCCGGAATCCGTCGCGATGGTCCGCAAGCTCCGCCGTCCAAGCCCGACCATGTGCGCGATCTTGTTAAAACCGTGATGGGTCTCTTCCGTGAGGTAGATTTTGGGTTGGCCGGGGAGCCTCTGCAGGCCATGTTCGCCATATTCAGGAAAGGCCCACGTCAGGGCGACTACGACGGCAGAAAGATTTGCCTCCGATCCACCGCTTGTAAATGTCGCGATGGAGTCCTCTGGAAGGCCAAACTTATCGGTGAGCCAGGCAAGCGTGTGCCGCTCAATCTCATTTGCAGCGGGCGAAGTGCGCCAGTTGGCCAGCTGCGGGTTGAACATGGCCACAAGCGTATCGGCAACAACAGAGGCCGGCATCACACTCGGGTTATAGAGGCCGAAGTAGCGAGGATGAGTGACCTGGACCTGCCACTTTCGCAGCATCTGCTCAACGTCAGCGATCACTTCATCGAGCGCAATCGTCTGCTTGAAATCGTAACGTGAGCGAAGATGGGCGCGGATCGCCTCCGGCGTCACATTCGGAACAATGGGACCGTCGGCGATCTCCGACTCCAGCTTCGCGAATTCATTCCGAATTTGATCGAAATGCATGTGCATCCCTCTTCTGGGAACGGTGAAAGCTCATTATGCGGCCAGTTAATTCAGCTTTCCAGCTAGAATCGAATCCCTCCGGACTGAATACGATCGTAAAATTCTTTGTCAAGCTGGACGAACGCCTCCGATTCGAGACTGTCAAAATAAAGCGCGTCGCCGCTGGCCACGGGGTTGTATCCCTGGCGAATCAACTCGCTCTTTGAATACTTGAAGGTGCCGGTAACATCGAAGGCGGTGCGAATGCGCAGGAACACAGGACGCGCGTAAGCCGGCAGACAGCGCGCAAGATGTTTGCGGAGACCGGCCAAGTCAAGGCTTTCCTCGGCCACCAGCGCTGCCATGCCCACCCTGCCTTCCATATTCGGGACCTGGACGCCGTAGACAATCGCCTGGCTCACTCCTGGAAATGCGCAGATCGCCTGCGACACTTCGGCGGTGGCAACATTCTCGCCCTTCCGTCGAAACGTGTCGCCGATGCGGTCGACAAAGTAGTAGTACCCCTTGTCATCTTTTCTCATCAGGTCGCCGGTGCGGACCCAGGCATCTCCGGGCTCGAAAACATCGCGGAGGATTCTCTTCTCTGAATCCTCTTCGTTCGTGTAGCCCTCAAACCGGCTTCCGGCATTCGAGGGAGTGTTCGTCACCTTGCCAAGAGCTTCGCCGGGCCGGTTCGGCGCGCAGGGGATGCAGAATCCTTGCAGGTCGCGGGCCGGCTCGCCGGTTTCGCTATCGAAGACGACCAGCGCCGGCGAAAAACGATGCGCCAGGTACGCCGGAATGTGGCCGATCGCGCCGCATTTTCCCTGGACGTTAAACAAGGAAACGCCGCCCTCAGTAGCGGCATAGAATTCAATGATCCTTGGAATGCGGAATCGTTCCTTGAAGGAGTCCCAAATCTCCGGAGCCAGCCCGTTGCCACAGGCGATACGAATCCGGTGCATCGTTTCCTCTGTGCACGGTTCCGCGCCAAGCAGGTACCTGCAGAGTTCCCCGATGTACTGGAATAGCGTGCAATCCCAACGAAGGATATCGCTCCAGAAGTGGCTCGCTGAGAATTTTTCGCGGAGGACAACGCTGCCGCCGGCGACAAGAGCAGCGCCGGGCGCCTGCACTCCGCCAACGCTGTGGTACATGGGCAGGCAGTTGTACATCCGGTCAGTCGATTGCACGCCGAGCATGCCGGCAAACCAATGGCTCCATTGCATGACGCGCGCATGGCTTACGCGCGCGGCCTTAGGCAGCCCGGTGGTGCCTGACGTGTAAATGTAGAGTGCCAGATCGTCAATGCGGACCAAGGGCCGCTCGCCCTTGCCCAAGGGCTCGCCGAAGTGGCGAGCGATGTCGAGATCAACGCGCGGGAATGGAGTGTCCGAAACGCCATGAGTCCAGATCACCGGAGACGGCGAATGGGGGACAAGCGCCTCGGTCAACCTTTGCGTAAGCTCCGCGGACACGATGATATGTTTGGGCGACACTGCGCGGATGCAATGGCCAAGCGAGGGACCGGCAAGATTGGTATTGAGCAACGAAACGATCGCACCGGCGCTGGTGATGCCGAGCCATATCGCCATGAATTCGGGGCGATTTGCCATCAACAGGCAAACCACATCGCCTTTTCGAAGTCCCTGATCGAGCGCCCATCGCGCATACTGGTTTGTGCGCTCAGCGAGCGCGCGATAGGTAAAGCTTTCCTGGTCAGACAGCAGGGCCGGCGCATCCCCCATTCTCGCCGCGACTTCCAAAATCACGGCGGGCAAAATGCGATCTGGATTGTTGGCGATAGGCGCCGTCAATTCCAGAGCACGCAGCCAGGCCTTCGCAGTTGATCCATCCGTCCGGACCGCTTCTTCTTTCAGCCCCTCGTTCATGCCGTGTTCCCCGCATCCACGGTGAGGATCGTCCCAGTTATATTTTTCGATCGATCGTCGAGAAGAAACTCAACCGCGTTGACCACATCCTCGATGCCCACCAGACGCTTGAGCGCACTGCGGCGCGTGATCTGCTGCCGCATTTCTTCCGTGAGGTCCCGGGTCATGTCGGAGTCGAAGAAGCCCGGAACGACTGCGTTCACATTGATCCCCATGCGGCCAACTTCCCGGGCCAGGGAACGGGTGAAACCCACCAGCGATGCCTTGGTGGCGGAGTAGGCAGCGAGCCCGCTGTAGCCGGTGACGGCGGCGACCGAAGCAATGTTGACGATCCGTCCACCGCCGTCGGACATCATCAGGCCGACCACATGCTTGGTAAGCACTATTGGAGAGGTCGTGTTCAAGCGCACCATCTGCTCAATCTTACGGGTGGACATAAGAGCCAGTACCCCGTCGCCGCTCATGGCGGCATTGTTCACCAGGCCATAGATCGGGCCGAGGTCCCTCCGCAACCTTTTCACCAAATCAGGGATGCCTTCGATCTCGGCAAGATCGAAGGGCACAAAGTTCAACGAACCAGGCTGCGCCGCATTGGCTTCCCGCTGCGCCTTTGCCAACTCATCGCTTTCGGTTCGCGCGATTACGATGGCGCGGAACCCGCACCCCGTCAAGCGCCGGGCTATGCCCAGGCCCAGCCCGCGACTTCCTCCGGTAACGATTGCATTATGCATAGCGGCGACTTAGTTTTCCCGTTTCAGCCACGGCCAGTGCCGGCACAAAATTGATCAAGGCTGGAACCTTGTGGAGTGCAAGCTCTCCGCGACAAAACTGCATGATGTTGCGCTGCATTTGAGTGGCCCCGCCCGGAAAAGATTGCGGCGTCTTGAGCACAACGTCGGCGATTACAATCGCACCCGTGATCGGGCTTTTCTTCATTCGCACCAGCGACATGCTCACGTGGGGATGGCGGTTGATCACCGCCTCCACTTCTTCGGGGTGTACTTTCAAGCCGCCGACGTTGATGATACCGTCCTCCCGACCGGCAAAGTAGTAACGGCCAGCGCGCAGTTCAAGCAGATCACCTGTGTCGACAAAGCCTTCGCCATCCCTCAGCGGCTGCCTCTCGCGGCCCAGATAACATACCGCAGTGCGATCTGAACGAACTCTGAGCGTTCCGCTCTCCACTTTCATCTCGACGCAAGGGTTCTGTGCAAGCACATCGGCGGGGAAGCCCATCAAGCCATCGTTCACTTCAAATGCCACACCTGCCTCTGTCGAGGCGAATACATGCGCAAGCTTTGCCTGCGGGTACTGCAGCCTGAGCTGGTTGAGAATGGCCTGATCGGCGATCTCCCCAGACAGACGGACATACTGCGGAGCGATTCTGTGGGCCGAATTACTCATCAGCGCACCCCGCCAATGGGAAGGCGTCCCGGAGATGTGGGTGACACCCTGTGCGCCGGCCCGGGCAAGAAAATCCGCCGTTGACTCCTTCGCCCCTTTGAGCACCAGCGACGTTCCGGTAAGGACGGCACGAAGAAAGATCTGCAGTCCACCGAAACGCCGAATGTCGTAGAACGTGCTCCACATAATGGAAGGCGATGCGGAAGCTTTTCGTTCAATCGCGGCAGCCAGACTTGCCAACGTGTGCACGGTGAGCTTGGGAAGGCCGGTGGTGCCGGAGGTAAGAAGAACCCATTCGGTCTTGAATTCCGAAGCCCGATTGTGCGTGTGCGAAACAACATCTTCCCCAGCAGCCTTGCGCCCGCATGGAACGATGCATTCCATCCGCGAGCTGATCGCTTCGGGCACTGGCTGATCCGTCACAATGAAATCTGCGGCGGCGGTTTCCGCAACGAAGGCAAGATGCTCGAACAATAAATCCGGGGGATAAAGGACAATTCTTCGCGCAACGCCGTCGAGCTGAATCATGGCCGCGATGGCCGCGAATGGGTCGATGGTCGTCAGGACGACAGAACGTCCGCGATAATCATCCGCTCTATAGTGAAAGATGTTTCCTGTCGCTAAATCTTCCCATGTCGCACTTGATTCAGCGCCCCATACGACAGGCGTATTCAAGGTGCCGGGGGCAACGATGCAGCTCGACAGGGAAGTTGAGCTATTTCGCGGCATTTTCGTAGAAACCAATAAAGTCACCCAGAGTCACGGGGAAGTGGACTTCTTCATCGGTGTCGAATGGGTCTACCCCAAGCGCAGCCTCAAGCCTGACCACGACGATCGCGAAACAGAGAGAGTCCAACCCGGAGTCGAACAATGGCAGATCGTCGGTCAAAGGTGCGAGTGGCTTGTTTTGCTCACGAGCCACCTGCGTGAATTGGGCAATCACTTCCGATCGTGCTTTCATTTCGAAGCTTTCCGGCCTCCGGGGACGACCTCGATTGACCTGCGCCCAACAGAAGTGCGCCGAGGGAAACGGGATGAAGCCAACTCTGCCCTGGGAATGACCCCTTCATCCAGCAAGGCTGCGAATTCTTGCTGCGGGCCCTGAACCACCCTGTCCAGGAGATTGCGAAGCAGTTCGACGCCCTCAAAAATATCCGCATCAGCCGGCGCGGGGTTGACCGCCATCTCCAGGGTGACAGCCTGGAAAAGTCCTTCTGAATGTGCAATATCACAGACGCCATGCACATCGGTGTACTCCCGCTCGAGGGAGCCCTGCGCTCCGGCAAGGTCAGCCAGGTAGGCCATGAACCTCTGAATGTAGCCCTCAAAGAAAGCCATCATCAGAAGCGATTGCACACCCTGCAGTTTGCCGAGGAACAGGCGGACCCGGGTAAGCTCGGCGCTGACCGCCATGGCGTCAGTATCTCTGGGAAATGCGTTTGCGGCCATCGCGAACCTGCGTAGCATCGCGGGATGGCTGTCACGCACTTCTTCATGCAGGTTCTCGATCAAAATCGGCCGCGCATCCTCTGCGTGGACGGCCAAGTAAGTTGCGGTCATCCAATAAATGAAGTTGCCTTCCAGAACCGCGGTGTACCGCGCGATGATTCCGCGGCGCACTTCCCTGTCCATCATCTCGGGGTTGGGAAGTTGCGACATGAGGTCGTCGATGACGGCCGCGACCCGCTGCCTCAGCGCAGCTCCGGACAATTCCCCATTCAGTTGCGGAGCAAGACTTTTTGTGCCCATATCTCCACCTTTTGTCGATCTTCCACGCTTCTTGCCAGCGGAATAGGGAGCACTAGCTTCCGATTCCTGATGAGCGCGGAAGGGATATGTTCGCCTAACGAGATTGCCAATTTGTAGAGAAGAACCCAGCCGATTTACCGCACTGGTTTTTGTTTTACAAAATCCAGTCCCCCAGATTAAGGCCGATCATCGATGCCGTAAGGCTGTCTTTGAACCCGTCGAACCATTCAAGGTTGAAAACTACCCCGATTGATTGAATCGGAGACTTCCGCTTTCAGCTCAGTGGTTAAACGATGCTTAATCCGCCCCCGGAAAACACGGCTGCACATTGCATTTACTAATAACAGAGATGATTGAACGAATACAATGTTTTTTTTGTGTCATGTCAACGGTCATCGGTAATCATTCGGCAGGGAAATAGTAATATTCTCGGTCGCAATCGAAGCGCAAGAAGCTCGCTGGCCGTCCAGGAGGGAGCCGTCCGGGCGTGCGCCGGGGCTCTGCTGCATGAAAGGAACGCGCCATTTCAGGACCTGCTTCTTCCTGATAAGATGGCGGCACTGGGATGGCTTGGCTAAGGCCCGAACAGGACTTGCAAGGAAATATCCATGGGCAATTTTTCAAGAGATATTGAGCGCTACAAGACCAAGGGATGGGGCGCAAGGGACTTATGGCTGGACCCCGCTGTCTGGTCGATCGCATGCTATCGGCTGGGCAACTGGTTGAACGTATCAAGACCCTTCTTGCTCATTCGCCTACCCTTGAAGGTGGTATCGTTCCTGGCGAACAAATTCTGCGAAGTTGTGATGGAGATGCAGATCTCTTCCCGAGCGACGATCGGCGAGGGACTCTTTATCGGGCATATCGGAGGGGTGGTCATCCATCCGGAGGCGGTTATAGGAAGAAACTGCGACATTGCGCATCGTGTGACGATCGGAGCCTCCGCCATGGGACGGAAAGGCGTACCGACGATTGGCGAGGAGGTCTATATTGGAACCGGCGCGACGCTGGTTGGGAGAATCAAAGTTGGCAGCCATGCAAAAATCGCGGCCAATACCCTCGTGATCGATGATGTTCCCGATGGCGCCACGGTGATGGGTGTGCCGGGACGGGTGATCCTTTGGCCGTCGAAGACTGCACCACCGGCCGAGTAGACCCGCACGGGTTTGCGAGGTTCCAGCTCCAACGGGCATGTTCTATGCGCGGGGAGTCAAGGCGAACGTGCTGTTTTTCGAGCGCCGCATCGCCAGCGAGAAACCATGGACCAAGAATCTGTGGGTCAGCAATCCAACTGCCACCGGGTATCCATGACGACCCACGAGTTATTGCCCACTCGTCCAGGATCGAGGCGCAAAAAGTAAGCCGCCTGGAGGCGGCCTACGAGGGAAGCAATGAGGATTTGATTCTTCTGCTTAGCGGGTGCTTAGCGGGAGAAACGGCGGCGTACGGCGCCGGCAAGGGCTACAAGACCGGACCCGAGAAGCAGAAAGCTGCCTGGCTCTGGAGTTCCGGTCACGCTGATGGAGTCGAGTTCAAAATCGCCCGATGGATTGGACGAGGTGAACGCGAGTGTAGTGGAGCTTCCGGTTGCGGACGTAGTGAAGGAATAGAGAGTGTACGCATCCGCAGCGGAGTTGACCTCGGAGAACAGCGTTGCTCCGCCAAAAGTTGCGGTGAAGTCGTTGCCGTATCCAAGGGATGGATTGGTGTCGTTCAGGAGAGCGAACTCGACGATGTACTTTCGGCCGGCGAGCGTGGAAAAGGTTTGAGACAAGGTTTCATCCGATGAGGAGCCGAGAAAGGCCTCATAGGTTAAACCGTTGTATGGCGTGGAACCGATGGCCAGCGGGTCGCCGGTGTCGACACCGTTGAACGGGTCAGAAAGAGCGGTGCCTGACCAGGAGGTGAAGTCGCCAGTGCCAAAGGCACAGTTTTGAACCAGGTTTGCACCGGCTGAAGCGCCGTTACAGGTATCCGCCATGGCGACTTGGGCTCCGAGGAGACCCACGGCAAGCAGTGCTAGGACAGTTAGAGACTTACGCATTCGGTATCTTCCTTTCTGCAAGAGCGGGTTTTTGGCTACTATGGCCAGGCGTTAACGATATTGGCAGCATTGGCGGTGCCGATGCCGGTTGCGAAGTCCCAACCGACGTCGGTCGAGTAAGCAGGATCCGCCGCCGAATCGGAGGTGGAGAGAATCCCGTATCTGCCACCGTTGATGTAGCAGTCGGTCACGGCGCCTGAGCGGGCAGCATCGCAAGCGGCCACGTTATCGCCCAAGGTGACGTCGTTGAACAGGCAGCTTGAACCGATGGCATTTCCGAGCGTGGAGTTGCAGGAGGCGTTGCCGGATGCACCGTACTCTGTACTGGCGAGACTGTAGAGGACGGTGTTGGAGTTGCCCCAGCTTGAACCAGTTTTCTGGTTTACGAGCGCCTGGATACCGGCCCAGATGGGACTGGAGACCGAGGTGCCTCCGTAGCCTGCCCATGTGGCGGGATTTGTGGTGCAAGGTGTGAAGCCTGAGTCGCCCGTGGGGTCAGAGATGCAGACAGCGTAATAGAAGCCCCAAAATCCGTTTGACGCAAACAGGGAGACATCGGGGATATCGCGAACGCCATCGGCCGGGTTACCGTAGACGCTTTGCCAAGCAGGCTTGGCGTAGCCGGCACAGGTTCCGTTGGCGACCCCTCTTGTAGCAGGAGTGCCGGTGGCACAGGCGCTAGGTCCGCCGCTGCCGCCGATTGCATTCAAAAGCCCGAACTCCTCGGCAAGTGCGCCGCCGTCGTAGTTGCACAAGCTGTCAGTCCCGGTGGTCGGCAGGCCGATGTAGGTGGCGACAAGAATTCCGGCGCAGGAATCGTTCCATGGAACTTCGGAAACGTAGGACAGGGCGGTTTGGAAGTTGGCCCCGTTGGTGGAACTGAAGTAGGAGCTGGTTTCACCAAGGAATGCGACTCCGAAGTCCGTGCCGCCGACGGAGATGTTGTATGGAGTGGATGTGAAACCGCTGACGGTGATGCCGTGGGTTGATACGTTGCCGTTATCCGAGCTCGCCGCGTCTTCATCGCCGGAGGAAACAAAGACCGAGACACCCTCTGCAGCGGCGGATTGGTAAAGGTCGTTGATATACAGGTTTTCACTGGCACCGTCAGAGGCTTCCGATTCGCCGTAGCTGATGCTGACGACGGTGGGAGGATGCGCTTCCTGAAGGAGGTTGGCGAGTGCGAGGAAGCCGCCGAACTGCGTGGTATCTGCGCAAGCCGCATTTACGATGGCGGCGTTGGGAGCAGCGGCTGAAGCCCACTCGACGTCGATGGCTGCTTCCACGTCGTCTCCGCGTCCACTGTTAAGCGAGACGCCGGGATTCCCGCAGGTATTAGTGCCTGTGGGGTTTACCTGGGTCAGCGTGGCATAAGGATAAGCGCGACTAAGACCAAGGACCTTGCGGAAGGTGGTCCAATCGCCCACGCTGTATTGGTTGGTATCTTCAATCAATACGATGGTCTGGCCTTTACCGGTGATTCCCGCTTTGAAGAGGGGATTGAAGTTGTAGATTTCGGCCAGGTCGGCCGCGCCAAGGTAGTTGTCACCACCGCCGGCATTTCCCTCCCGATGAACGTTGGCTAGTTTGCTGGAGGCGTGAAGGTGGTTGAGGGCGTGGGGTCTAAAGTCATTCAGCTTTGCAATGCCTGCCACCACAGGAGCCAGGGCGGCCGGAAGAGCGGGATCGTGCATGTTGGCGAAGTGCATTACGCCATTGACGCTGAGATTGTGGAGGGGGGTGTGAAATGCGGAGCGCACCATACCAGCGGTTCCAGAAAACTCAATGACCATCCGGTCGGGCGAGACGGAATTGACCTTGAATCCTTGGGAGGCAAGCCATTCTCGAGTAGTCGTGACGTCCTGGTGTGTGGGGCCAAACTCCGCGCCGATTTGCGCGTTGGTAAGCCACTTGTGAAAGCTGGCGGACTTGGGATTATGGAGGTCCGCGATCAGCCGATCGAATGCGGCTTCGTTTTCAGGCGATCGCTGAAGGACGAGCTGGAGAGCATTCATCGGAGTGGCATCGTCCACAGGGCCCCGGTCATTGGCAGCGGTCGCCTCAGGGCGAGTGTTGCCGGCCAAAACGATCAATCTTGAGTTGTCAACAGCTTCGGTAATTCGAGGGTTATGAGATTCGGCGGGCGCGATCGTGGCAAGGCCAAGGGAAAGGGCGAGGACTACCAATGACGGCGCGTGGACTGAAGTAAAACAAGCACGGCTCATTTTGGGGAGCTCCAATCGGTTCCGTACTTTGCATCGGGGTGCAATTGGAATGCCATAGGCTAACATCAATAAAGACATCTGTTTACAGCGGTACGACGAGCCTTTTACGCAAACAGTTGCGTAGGAATGGAAATTAAGTGCCATTTTCAAGTGTGGTTTGAAAGAGCTCCGCCGCTGACGGAGCTGGTGCTCGGCGGCCTCTTGGCTGGCAACCTGGGGTGGTTGTGATGCGCGTCACAGCAGTGGCCTATTGGGTCTCTATGAGTGATCAATATTGAACACTTCTGAGCTATGATGGTGTCAACTTTCCAAGCGAGATGTTTTTGAGCCTAGCGCGACGCATGCTTTCTACCTCTTAGATAAGAAGGGGAGCGCCATGATCGAACCGATTAAGAACGCCTTGGCGATGCCCCTATTAAGAATTGAAGGTCTGGACGGAACTCCAAACTGCCGATTGCTCGCTTGGCTCACCTCCCCGGTGTGCAAGTACTTCGGCCAGGGAAGAACCGTTCTTAGATGGAGTATCTAATCGCCTGGATCCTGGGTTGAGGCGCTTGATAAATTGAGAACGATCATTCGCATCCTTCGTAGCCGGATTACGCGACAGCTCGCCGCCGTGGTTGCGGTGATGCTCGCCCTTCTGCTACGCGTGGCGCTGGCGGAACAATCCATCACATTACCGACCTACGTCACGTTTTATCCGGTCGTATTTCTGGCTGCGCTGCTGGGCGGCGCGTGGACTGGCATTCTGGCCACAGCGTTTTCCGTGTTGGTGGCAGACTATTTCCTGCTTGAGCCTGTGGGGCAGTTCGCGATCCACTCAACCTCCGATCTCGTTGGCCTGGCTATATTCTGCATTTCGGGAGTTACCGTCTCCGTCGTCACGGGACTATACCAGCGCAGCCGCGAGCGGCGGGCGGCTTACGGGATTAAAGCGGCTGTTCTGAAGGAGCGCGGGAAGGTGGAGGAGGCGGGGGAACTGGCGGAGGCCGTCCGCGCGGAGCGTCTCCGATTTCTTGGCGTGCTCGAATCGTTGCGCCCGATGAGCAATTCGACGGCTTCGTCCGAGGCCGTCTCCATCGACCGGGAACTCCATGGGGCCAGCGGTGAATCCCGGCTTCCGACTCTGGATCAGGCGAGATTCAGAGCTTCGCTTCGCTGGACAGTGGCGTTTCCATTCATGGCCGCGGTGATTCTTGCGGGAGCCGCGCTTTGGGCAGCCTATAACTTGAACGCCTCGTTGCAATGGGTCGATCACACGGACCAGGTGATCGGTCAGTCCCGGCGGCTGCTTAAGCTAACGGTCGATATGGAAACCGGCGAACGCGGTTTTCTGGTCACAGGCAACGAAGTGTTTCTCCAGCCTTATCAGGAAGCCTCGAAGGTGGCTGATTCCGAATACCAGAAGTTGTATCTCCTGGTTGCGGATAACCCTTCGCAGCAGAGTCGGCTCAACAAGCTGCACGCGAATCTTCATCATTGGCAAGACTACGCCGAGCAGATGATCGCCTTGCGCCGCGCGGGAGGAGCGTACGCCGACATGAGCGCCAATCTGGCCGGAAAAGGTGAAGTGGATGAGATCCGCGACCAGATCGCCGGATTTCAGAGCGTTGAAGAGCATCTCCGCGATGAGTGTGACCAGATAGCACATCGCGATTGGCGGTTGGTTGCGACAATTTGCATTCTCCTCGGCCTGGGTGTGGGAACGGGGCTCGCGGTTTTCACCCTGCGCCGCATGGAAGTGATTGCAGACAGTTTTGAGAAATCGGGTCGAGCGCTTGAGAAAAGCGAGCGGCGTTGGGTTACAACGCTGGCCAGCATCGGCGATGCCGTGATGGCCGTTGACAGAGACGGACGCATCACTTTCCTCAACCCGGTTGCCGCCGCCCTGACCGGGTGGCAAGCTGAGGATGCACTTGGCCAACCGATTCAGAGAGTCTTCCATATCGTCAACGAACAGACACGCGCTCCGGCAGAAGATATTGTCAACCGCGTGCTGAAGGATGGACGTGTTGCCGAATTGGCCAATCACACGGCCTTGCTGGCAAAAGACGGCCGGGAAATTCCCATCGCGGACAGTGCCGCGCCGATCCTGGAAAGCGATGGCGCCGTTGGCGGCGTAGTGCTTGTCTTCCGCGACGTGACTGAAAACAGGCGAGCCGACGATGCGCTGCGCGAGACCCAGGCTAAGCTGCTGGCGGCGATGGCAAGCATGACGGACTCGGTGATTATCACCGATGCCGAGGGGCGGTTCGTGGACTTCAACGATGCCTTTGCCACCTTTTACAGGTTCAAGAGTAAGGCCGAGTGCGCCAAGAGCTTTGACGAATTTGCGAATCTATTCGATGTGTTCCTGGCCAACGTGGAACCTGCGCCACGGGAGATGTATGCAATCCAGCGGGCGCTGCGGGGCGAGACAGCGACGAATGCCGAATATACCCTGCGGCGCAAAGACACCGGTGAGAGCTGGATTGGGGGCCTGTCATTCGGCCCTATCCGCGACAAGGACGGAGCGATTATCGGTTCCGTTGTTACCTCACGCGAAATCACCGAGGCCAAGCGAATTGAGGAGGAGCGCCAGATTGCGATCGACTTCCTCGCGATGGTGAATCAGAGCCAGGGAACGAAAGATCTGCTGGAGAGGGCGACGGCCTTCTTTCAACAGCGATCGGGCTGCGAGGCGGTCGGAATCCGGCTGCGCGAAGGTGAGGACTATCCGTACTTTGAATCCCGCGGATTTTCCGATCAGTTTGTCCAGTTAGAGAGCCGGCTCTGCGCTCGCTCGGCCTCGGGGAAAGTTTTGAAGGATAGTGCGGGCAATGCCGTGCTTGAGTGCCTGTGCGGAAACGTCATCCGCGGATGCGTTGAAGTCTCGAAACCGTTCTACACGGAGCATGGGAGTTTTTGGAGCAACAGCACCACGGATCTGATTGCAAGTGCAAGAGAGGGCGATCTGCCGACCAGCACGCGCAACCGGTGCAATCGGGAGGGGTATGAGTCGGTGGGCCTTTTTCCAATCTATGTTGGAGAAGAGCGGTTTGGGCTGTTGCAGTTGGTTGACCGGCATAAAGGCAAATTTTCGGCGCAGAGCATCGTTTTGTGGGAGCGGCTGGCGGGGCATCTGTCCACGGCGGTTTCAAAATTTCGGGCTGAAGAGGCGCTGCGAAGCAGCCAGGAGCAGCTTCAGGCGATTATCGATGGGGCAACAGACACGGTGGTGTTCCTGAAGGATGTTGACGGGCGTTTTATTACCGTTAACTCCCGGTTTGAGGAATTGCTGGGCATCACGCGGGACGAGGTGAAGGGAAAAACCGACTACCACCTCGCGACCAAGGAACGGGCGGATTATTACCGCGCTCATGACCAGCATGTTTTAGCGACAGGCCAGCCGATCCAGGTAGAAGAGGTGGTGCTGCTTGCCGACGGCAAGGAGCATACGTTCTTAGCCAATAAGTTTCCGCTGGTCGATGCGAGCGGCAAGCAGTATGCAGTCTGCGCCATATCAGTCGACATTACCGCGCACAAGCAGGCCGAGGAGACGCTCATCCGTAGCGAGAAAATGGCTTTTGAACACCAGCAACTGCAAGCATTGGCAGGCCGGCTGCAACAGGCTCGCGAAGAGGAACGCAAGACTGTCGCTCGCGATCTGCACGATGACATAGGGCAGATTCTGACCGCGATCAAGATGGACATGTCCTGGGTGGTGCGCCAACTGCCAAAGTCGGAAGACGAAGTGCATGAACGGCTGGCGGGATCGATTGAGTTGGTCAATGAAGGCGTTCGATCGGTGCGCAAGATATGCAGTGGCTTGCGGCCGGGGATACTGGATGACCTTGGTTTGGCGGCAGCCATCGAGTGGCAAGCGAAGGAATTTGCTTCTCGAACCGGAATTCTCTGCCAGGTCTCTGTCCCGCCAGGCGAGTTGCGGCTGGATGGCGACCGGGCCGTAGCAGTCTTCAGAATATTTCAGGAGTGCCTCACCAATGTTTCCCGGCACGCCGAGGCGCATTCAGTGCTCGGCTCCTTGTCTCAACAGAATGAGATTCTGCTGCTGGCTGTAGAGGACGATGGAAAGGGCTTCTATGAGTCCGAAGTTGCGGGGTCTCTGGGAATTTTAGGAATGAAAGAAAGGGCACAGGTTTTCGGCGGCGGTGTGCAGGTATCGAGTTCTCCTGGTAAAGGAACGAAGGTGACTGTCCACATACCGCTCGAAGCCGCGAGCGCCGGACGGATAAACGATGAACATATTGATAGCTGATGACCACCCGGTTGTTCGCAGGGGCCTTAAAGAGATTCTGGCCGATGCGCTTCCCGGCGCGCGTTTTTCCGAAGCCGGGAACGGAGATGAGGTGCTCAGCCGCCTTGCTGATTCCGCGACCGGCCTGCTGGTGCTCGATATCAATATGCCGGGGCGCAGCGGGCTGGACGTATTGCGAGATGTCAAAAATACTTATCCGCGGTTGCCGGTTATTGTTCTGAGTATGCAGCCTGAGGATCAGTATGCGGTGCGGTGTCTGCGAGCCGGCGCTGCTGCTTATATCAATAAAGACAGCGCTGGAGAGGAGTTGGCCCACGCGGCCAGAAAAATCCTCGCCGGGGGCCGCTATGTGAGCACGCGCCTCGCGGAACAACTGGTTGCCCGGCTTGACCGGCCGACTGACAAGCCCTTGCACGAGGTGCTCTCAGACAGGGAACTGGAGGTGATGATCATGATCGCCTCCGGTGTGCCGTTAAAGGAAATTGGCGGCCGGCTTAACGTCAGCGTAAAAACTATAAGCACCTACCGAACTCGCATCATGGAAAAGATGGAGATGAAGAGCAATGCGGAGATGACCCGCTATGCCATGACGCACCAGATGATCGATTAGATCGACCGGCGGTTGTAGGAAAAATCCCACAAGATGACAGGTTAATGCTGACTGTACGCCAGTTTCTACTCCGGTATATTTCTCAATAGCACAGTGATTCCAGCTGTTCGCGGCCTCCCACGAATACTTAGAAACGCTGGTGGTTGTAGCACGGTTTCAGAAGACGCGTAGGTCTGATAGGCGGTTCAAGACCTTCGTGATGTTTGGCTCAAGATGTTTCCCCTTTCCTGCGTAAGCGCCGAAGCGGCAACGGTGATATTGCCGCTTCGGTGCTTTTACTGTGTTTGGATGCCAAATTGATGAGCCTATCAAAGTGTGAACAATTATGAAGATTTTGATTGCGGACGATCACACCGAAGTTCGTCGCGGGCTGAGAGAGATTCTGACTGACGCGCTTCCCGACGCGGTTGTTTCCGAGGCCGGTAGCGGGGGCGAGGCGCTCAGCCTCCTGGCCGCATCTGAATATGCCCTCCTGACGCTCGATATCAATATGCCTGGTAGCAGTGGGCTGGATGTGCTCAGGGATGTGAAGCGCAATTACCCACAATTACCGGTAATCATTGTGAGCGTCCAGCCGGAAGACCAATATGCAACGCGCTGTTTGCAAGTCGGCGCAGCCGCTTATTTCAACAAAAACCGTGCTCCCGAAGAGTTGGGGCTGGCGGTCAAGAAGGTTTTGAGCGGCGCGAACTCCAGAAGAGCGTGCATCGCGGAGTCCGAGGCTGCCGAACTCGAAGAAGTCATCCACAAGTGAACTGGCTGACGTAGGAATTACCTTACCGGACTTACACGGAAAAACTTACATGAAATCCGACTTTCGCTGATTCCAATCGCGAGTCGTTTCCCCGATATTCATTGCAGGAACACCGGCGCGATTGACAGTGTTGGACAGCCCGCGGATTTGCGGCCCTGGCATTCGAGAAAGAGAAATCGCAATGAAGGACAACGGAATCAGGATGAGTAAAACAGCGAGAATCCTTGTAGTGGACGACGACGAATTGATAGCACTTACACTGACTGCAATTCTTCAAGAGCAGGGATACGAAGTCGCCGCAGCTTTCAACGGCAAGCAAGCGATCGCATTAGCGGCAGAGTTTTTCCCCGATTTACTGTTGTCCGACGTTCATATAGGCGCAATGAATGGGGTCCAGGCAGCAATCCGGATCACGGCAAAGCTGCCCCACTGCAGGGTACTTTTTCTCTCCGGCCACGCCTCGACGGGAGATCTGCTGAAGGATGTGCCCAAGCGCATGGAGTGCAGTTTCATTTCGAAACCCCCGAATCTTCTCGATCTACTGAATGCGATCGCATATATGCTGCCTGCCGAGAGCACAGCGCACGATGATGCGGAGATAGTCGTCGATCATGCCACACTCGTCAGCTATGCCATCGCAATGACACCGGGTACAACCGGGTTCATGCTTGAGGAAGACGAAACGCGAATCGGGATTCCAGGTGGCGCTCAAGGCATAGAGGCTCTGTTTGACATGACGCTTCTGAACACCGCAAGCCGCGAAATGCAGCTGCAATAGTATTGTTTCCATATCCAGAGCAAAAAGAAAGGGTGCACTATGTGCACCCTTTTCCAGTTAGGGACGGAGCAACGGCTAGAAGTTGAAGCGAGCCTGGAAATCGATGATTCTCGATCCGAGCGCGCTCGTTGCCTGCCCAAAGTTCGAACTCGTGATGTTGCTCGAGATGCCGGGGTTAAGGTTCGTTATGTTGAAGACGTTGAGCATATCGGCCTTGATTTCGATCGCCGCATTGTCGCCCAAGACTCGCATGTTGGGCAATCCGAAACTTTTGGCGATGGTGATATCGGCATCCCTGTAACGGGGGCCGGGGAAGGAGTTTTTACCGATTCCCGGCGCGGGGATGAAGTTAGTTGTCGACTGCCCAGGACAGTCTGTGATGGCGTTGGAATAGTTTGGAACTTCGAAGTAGCTGTCAGAGAATTCATAGTTGGTGATCGTTCCGCCGCACGGACTGGGAATCGGAGCGCCAGTGATCATAGCGCCTGGATTGGGGAAGTTGCTTCCGGTTTCAAAGGCAGCGTTGCTGGTGTTCTTGCCGCCTCCGCCAAGATAGATGGGCCTCAGACTCTGGTACCCATAGTTGCAGCTATTGCAGTAGATCTGGTGTGGCGCTGTATAGGTCGGCGTCCACCCATATCCTGTGTGGAAGGTAAAGATGCCGCTGAGCGACCATCCACCTGCGACCTTCTCTCCCCAACTATGGGGGTTGTGAAAGATAATCGGCTGCCACACGCCAAAGGCCTTGAAGGATCTGTTGATGTCAAAGTCCGACCGGCTGTAGGAGTATCTGGTGTCGTACAGATAGGCACTCCGCTGATACGGACCGGAGTCTGTATCCTCGCTGTGGCCCCATGTAAACTGTCCTTCGGCAGAGAAGGTATGGGAGAACTGATGCTTGAGGCCGGCGAGCATCATGTTGTTACTCGACTTTCCCTGGCTGCCAAAGGTGTTGATGCTGTTGATTAGAGGGTTCAGCGGAGCGCCCTGAATTTCTCCATAGGCATTGGCGTCATAGTTGTAAACGAGATGACGGCCAACACTGCCCGTATAGCCGACATCCGCGACCACATCGTGACCCAGATCGTACTCGATATCGAGCGAGTAGTGTTCAACGTACTCGGTGGGCATATTGTTGGGAAAGCCACCCAGGTTAGCGTTGCCAACGGTGGGCAGGCCGGCGGAGGTAAACGTCGTAATGGCGTTGGGATTTGCCGGGTAACCGTAGTAGTTGTGCGGGCTGCTCGAGACCGCGTAGATGATATTCGGGTTGATCTCGAAGGGGTTTTTGCTGGTACCGGGGATACCGACCGTTCCGGGCGGGTTGCCGTCGTCGTTGTTTGCGGTTGCGATTTGCTGGCCGTTATAGTTCAAGCCGAAACCACCGCGAAGAACCGCTTTGCTCTTGAACATACCCGGGGCCCAGTTAAAGCCAAGCTGCGGTCCAAAGTTCAGCTTTTGAGGAACCCACTCGCCGATACCGGTCTTGAGGGTAATTCCTGTCAACAGGCTTGTGCCGCTGCCGAAAACAAGCACACCCATGTGGTCGTCCTTATCGGTGAGCGATCCGAAGTAGGAGTAGCGCAGTCCGGCGCTTAAGGTCAGGTTGGGACGGAACTTCCAGTCATCCTGGAAGAAGATTCCCACAAGATCCTCGCGGTTGTCATTGCGGTAGCCCCCGGGAAAGCCGGTGGTTGCCTGGAACGCACCGCCTTCCGCCTCTGGAGCGTCGTTCAGGAAGTCCCAGAGATTGTAGAAGGTGTACTGCGGCACAGTGATGGGCGCGTTCAAATAGTAAAGCCGGGTGAAATCGAAGCCGAACTTCATGGTTTGCGCGCGTAGAACCTTGGTTGCGACATCTTTGTAACCGTAGGTCCATTGGTCAAGATGAGCCGGGTAACCTGGGCCAAACTGGCCGATGGTTATACTTCCAATCCCGGAGACAAAATCCTGGGGCAGGCCGAAGGGAGCCTGAGGATTGCTCGCCAGTTCGTTGTAACGCCACCCGGCGGCGTTGGCGCGGGCTTCATTCAGGAAGGTCGGCGAGAAGGTGTGGTTCCAGATGAGGGTGAAGGCGTCGTTAATCTGCGAGTGATTGAAGAGGTCATAGCCCAATCCACCGTTGTACCTTGTTGTGGTGGCTGGGACCCAGTAAATTGCAAACGCGGCGTGATCCTTGCTGGTTACATCGGCATCGAGACGCCCGTTGTACTGTTTGAAATCACTATTGAATGGGCTGCTGGTCTGGTATTCGGCGATATCAGCGACGGTCGAGAGTCCGCTGCCAACGCCGGGGTTGGCGCCGTCAATATAGGTGAGGTCCTGGGTGCCCAGTCCAGTTGTGAGGGGGGAGCCGATGTTGATACCACCCCCAGCGACATTCGCGCAATATGCCGGTAACAGTCCGGCGGTATCGCAGTTTGCGGTGGAAATGAGCGTGCCGAGAACGCCAGCCTCAGGGAAATTCAGATATGTTGAGGCAATGCTTCCGGAAGGAGCCAGTGACGCAAGCTGCGAAGTCGGGTACCATCCCGTGCCCGTAGAGGTGGTGTTCTGGTTTTGTCCTTCATAGTTGAAGAAGGCAAAGATTTTGTTTTTCCAAATCGGCCCGCCAATGCTGCCGCCAAGCTGATTGTAGCGGTCTGTTGCCCTTAACACTCCAGGTCTGCCAGGCGCAACCGACTGGGGACCGTTCCAACGCTGGAAAGCGTTCAATCCTGGGCGATAGACCTGGAAGAAAAAACTTCCGTGAAGCTGGTTGGTTCCGCTCTTGGAAGTGATTTCGGTCATCGCACCTGCGAACCGGCCATATTCAGCGTCGTATGCATTGCTGACGATCCTGACATTGCCAATCGAATCCTGGCTGGGCGTAATGATCGTCGCTCCACCCCAAACGGCACTTTCAGTGCCGATGCCGTCGACGGTGTAGCCGTTGTTTTCAAACTGCTGGCCGTTGGTATTGGCCGAAGCGCCACTTTCCGTGGCAAAGACGCTGCTCGCAGCTCCGAGGTTTCCACCACCGCCAAAGCTGGCGCCGGATTGTGTACCGGGCGCCGCAAATCCGCCCCCACCGGCACCCTGCGCTCCGTCTGACTGGACACCGGGAGTCAACTCCATGAGAGTTAGCACGTTGCGCTGGAAGGACGGCATGTGCTGGACTTCATTGTCCGTAATGGTGCGCCCGTTGTTCGCAGTTTCAGTATCCATGGCCGGCGCGAGAGAGGCATTCACGATAACCGTCTGCGTAGAGGCGCCAACCTCCAGTTGGACGTTCAATGCGTTGGGCTGCTCGGGAATCAATTGCAGGTCACTGAGAACCTTTTTCTTGAATCCTTGCCTTTCCACAACCAGATTGAAGTGATCGGCGGGAAGAGCGTTGAAGTTGAAGACGCCATCTTCGTTGCTTGTCCTGACCACCGTCTCATTGGTTGCCAGGTTTGTCAGGGTAAGGGTTGCGCCTGGAATCACCGCGCCCGTGGTATCGGTCACAGTGCCCTGGATGGAAGTCCGGAATTGGGCAAGAGCCGGAGCAGCCAGAAAGACGACCAGCAGAATTGCCGGCGTCCACTTGGCGATGCGCGAGGAAAGGGGCTTGGTGCTCGTCTGTATCTGGTTCAAAGGGGATTTTGAATCAATGACTTGCATGGTGTCCTCCAGAAATTGCGCTTGCTGTTTCGAATGAACGGGACATGGGGGGTCGGGGATATGTCCGTTCACAGAATTGGACAGGCGGAAGCCGCCAGTATCTGCCTTTTCCGTTGGATGCTGCATTTTTTAATAGGGTTGCCGCGGGTCGCGTCCGCCGCGGATCGTAATGCGCGAACGGCGAAATGCCAGCAGGGAACCACCTTTTATTTAACCGTCAGAAGTGCCAGTTGCGGTTTGTCTTTCACGGGGTTGAAGGCGCCTCGGCAAGGCTTTGTGTCTTCAGCGACTGGACGCTCCAGTTGGTGGGAGTGGGCCTGCTGGCACCGCGGGTTCCGGCGCTGGTGTTATCAAGAAGGTCCTCAAGCGGGTCCATTATGGCCGCGGATTTCGCGCCCCGCGTGACCACTCCCTTGAACTCGAGAGCCAATGGTTCCGCCAGCGGCGAAGACGTGGTCAACAGCACATAGGTGTCAGTCCCCAGAGGATCGCCCACTGGGAATGGATCCCCCGGCAGGGGAATCTCGTTGAGCCTCCCTTTGTCCGGGGAGGGGAATTGTTCGGAAGGCGCATCGAATGGCCACAGGAGCGTGCCTTTGCCCTGGCAGTCGATGCCAAGAACATAGACCCAGCGTGGCGAGACTGCGGTTTTGGCATTGCCGACGAGCCAGAGTTCGTAATCCCCTTTGTAGGTTTTGCCGCCATCGCCAAGGTACTTCTCCTCTGACTTGCGCCGCAAGGCAAGCCGGTAAGGAAAAGCTGCTTGTCCGCCAAGCGCTGACGAATCCAGATGCAACCAGCCATTGAGCCTGGCCAACTGTATCGCAAAATCTGTGAGGGTACTCTCGAGCGGGGCTGCTTCAGACGGAACAGGGTAATTCTGGACGACCCAATCCGTGCGCAGAGGATAGGGCGAGTTCGGCGAACAACCCGCGCCGGTGTCCTTCGGCGTTTGAACTTCGGCGTCCATGTCGTCGCGCTTGAACCATGCATATTCGATTCCGGCGTCGTTGGGTGCACCCGCGATCACATACATTGCCTGGCTGCGATCCGTGGTGAGCTGGGCGGCATTGGGAGGCATGCCTTCCGCCGGCGGCGCCAGCAGACCCTCTACGGACTCCCTGGGCAGCGGGGCATCAAACCAGGCGATGCCGTTGGTTGGCAGCTTCTTTAGCGATCCTGAAGACAACTTGGCGCCGAGGGAGATGGAATTCTCCTTCTGGACCTGTCCAACATCGGTCTTTCTGGAATGTGCGTAGAGTATCCAGTGCGCGCCGTCCCAGGCCAGGCGGTGAGTCCAGGGATCGGTGGAGGGGTCGGCTACGAACTTGACATTGGCCGCCTGCAACTCCTTGAGGGCGTCCTGAATTTCTTCAAATGAGGGATTCGACGCACCCGCGTAGAAGTTCAATGTGGGTCTTTGCGCGGGCACCCATTTGGTCAACTGAACGATGTCCTTGGCTTGCACCTTGGCGCCTGCTGGGGAGATCACAGCGGCCCTGGAACGCGCCAGACCGACGGAATCGGTTACCTGGAGCACAGCACGGACGCCACTGGTTTCTTTGAGTTCAGTGAATTCGCTGCCCTTGCCGATGTCAGCAATGGTGCCGATATCGAGGACGACGCCCCTGGAATCGGCCGAGACAATGGCAGCCGTGGGCGGTCCGCTGCCCGCCTTTCCACCCAAAAGCGGCTGCTCCTTGCGGGTGGACGAAGTGTCCAGTTCAGGTTGCTGACTAGCAGCTCCGGGAGCCATCTCCATGGCCACCGACAACCGCCTGAACACTTCGCTTGCGGGCCGGTTGGCAGGCAGGGCCTGAAGTGTCTCGATGAGCGCATCGGTGAAAAGGCCATGGGGCGGGTCGCTGTTCTGGACATCGATCGCCGACTGGTCTTTCTGGGCCGCGGAGAGGACCAGCACGGGATTGTCCGTACGGATCTCCGGAGGGGTTGTGGCTGCTTCCGCAAAATATGGATCATCCGGCATGGGGCGCGGGTCAAAGTCGAAATCACGGGCTACATACGCCGTGCTCTCTGCGCCACGCGCCAACGACCCGGAGTGGCAGGAGTCAAAGATAGCTGTGAGGTGGATGCCGCGGTCGGCGGCTTGATTAAAGACATGGCGGAGGTCGCGGCTGAAGATGTCATCCTGGCCGAGATACCAATCGTAAGGCACGATGGTGTTCTGCACCGCCGAGGGGTTTTTGCCGGTGCCGTCGAGGTCGTATTTCTGGCCTTTCGCTTTGGGGTCAGCGCGGAGCGAACCGTGCGAGGAAATGAACAGCACCACGGTATCGCCCGGGCTGGGATCCTTGACCAGATACTGCTGCATGGCCTTGAGGATGGCGTCGCGGGTTGCGGCCTGATCTATCAGAATGTGAATATGCTGGTCGTCGTTGGGAAAGCCGAACTTCTCGCTGGTCAGCAGTTCGCGCATCGCGGCAACGTCGTGCGATGGGCCTTTGAGGTCTTTATAGATCAACAGCGGCTCATAGCGTCCGGTGCGCGGAGTGCCGTCGGGCACAGTTACGTCATTCGTGGAATGCGAGTAGCTGTTGATGCCGATAAGCAGCGCTCTCTTGGTGGGAGCTGCCGGCGAGCCGGCGGGCGCCTGAGCCAAAATTTGGCAGCAAAACAAAACGCATACCACTTGAAGCAGAAAGCGGACCTTGGAGAATTGCACGATTGCACTCCTCTTCCGGGAAGATCGATAAGTTGGACAAAAGGTAAAGAAGCTGCAAGCGGAAGTCAAGCAATTTAGCGCATGCACAGAGGCCCTTCTCTAACTTTGACGGACGAATCGAGGCTGAGGATTAGCATTTTCGGGGCAACAAAGAAGAACACATGCGAACCGGAGGGGTAACCCAACAGACCGGAATAAAGTTCGACGGGCTCAACTTTCAAGCTGAAATATCGTCGAACTTAATTGTGAGCACCCATACATGATCAATGTATACTCACCCACAAAGGCAGTAGCTCGAGGTGAATTAATGCGGGTTTTTGAAAGTATCGCGACGTTCGAGCCATCCATTGCTTCGGTTTGCAGGATGGTTGTTGGAATGGCGTTCGTAGCTCTCTCGCTGGGCTGCGTGCAAGCACAAACTGCACCGGCGAAGGGGAGCGCTGACACCTCCTCGGCAGCGACTGGATTTTCCATCGAATCGGAGATGCTGACCTATCGCGCATTGCAGGCCAACAGTGAGGCCATCGCGTGCGACATTGCCGCGTATGTGAACGGAACCAATGCGGACTTTAAAACTCACCCTGAAGGCGAAGTTTGCGATGTGAAGGCGGGCAGCAAGAAGGCCACCGTCGTCGTTCTTCCTTTCGATTCCAGTGAATTTGCTGACTTCCAGATCTGGCGCGCGGATATGGCAACCATGGACAGGCTTCAGAACAAAGCCGATAGTCTCGGTTGCCCGACAAAGCCAGGCGCGAGTTCAAAAGGAGCGACCACCGCTGCGAGTGCTGCGAGTAGTGCGCTCAGCCTTACGCCGGCTGGCCCTCCGCTCGCCGTGGCGCAGGGAGTCCTTGCAATGTTGGCCAAGGAAGAGTCCACCATGTCGGTCGGCGGCACCATTCATGATCAGGCATTCATGGACGGCGTAGGCCGGGAATTGGAAGGGCTGAGTGTGCCAGTGGTTATGCCTTCCGCTTACACTCCGTTCTCATTGACCTCGCTCAAGGAATCTGATTCGCCATTTCTCAGCAGCCTGGCCAGGACTCTAACCGCACGTGGTTTGCTTGCAGCCCTTGAAGCAAAGGAAAAAGCGGTTACTGAAACAACGGACGGCGCCAAGGCTTACATTATCCAACGATTGATCTCGGATATCGACGCTTTTCTAGGAACGCTCAACGAGAACGATGCTTCGGCGGCGAAAGGCGGAAAATCGCCGGGAGCCAAGGCAACTGGCGTAGTCCCACCGCCTCCGGGCACTGATGCGGCGGGGAGTCCAGAACCGACGCAGAGCCCCGAAGTCACTTCTGTCCCGCCCTGGTCGTCACACCTCACCGCTGTTCTATTGGCGGACGGTTTGGCAGCCAAGCTTGGCGTCGATCCGGACACCGGCACCCTGTCGCCTGAAGATTCGGCGGCGTTACATATTCTGCTCGTCAAGGCACTGGAATCCGGGGGCTCTGTTACCAGATACAGCAACGTTCTCGGGACCAAGGTTTCTTACAGCGGCGGCTCTGTGGGCACTTACGCGCTGTTTTCAGTTGACGGCGACCTGGAGTGCTCTGGAAATGTCTATGAGTATGGAGGATCGATCAAAGGCAAGGATTTTGAGGAGCAACTGCGCGGGTACAACCCCGACCCGGCCAAGCAGATGGTCTTTCTGCGTCACAGCTGCCGCCCATTGACGCATCCCCAATAATTCTGGACGCCCCGGACCCGGGGTCATGGGGGAGGGGGAGACAGTTGTTTGTTTTCGCGCTCCCGTGGCCCCACTTTGTTTTCAGGCCGCTGTGCTTCGAACGCACGGCGCCTCGAGCCGGCTCAAATCGATCCGCCGACCGGGCCAGCCGCAGAGCGTCCAGCGAGGGGATGCAATAGGCAGGAGCAGCTTGGGGCTCCTTTGACCGAAAAGAGAACAAAATTTGACCATCTGTATGCAATGAATTGCGCATCGCCAGTTTTTCATTCCGTAAATTATTGAAAATACATGACAGTAGTTTGGCCCGAAAGTTGCAGATCAGTAGACAAGCGCTGTTGAGGCGTACGGCTGGGCTGTATGGCATCCCCGACGAAAGCGTGGCCCAGGGTTCCCCAAGTTTTTCAACTTTGGGCCGATGCGCCAAGGGCAAAGTAAGCAGGGTCTCAGTTCAAATGCCTGCCCAGGCATCTCTGGTTTTACGAGATTCGTCGAACGAACCATTGAAACCCTAGGCCAACCCTTTGGATAGTCTTTCTGGGGGGTGTGCATGTACGGCAAATGCCCACGAGGGCGATACAAGGAGGTAATCGATGAAGAAGTATGTTCTCGCATTACTCGCAATGGCGACGGCCCTTGCGATTACTCCGTGTGTCTCAGCTACTTCGATCACCGGGTCAATCGGAATCACAGGCTCAGCTGATACATGGAGCTCGACCGAAATCACATTTGACACGAAAGCGGGCAATGCGACTGTCGCAGGTTCCCCGTCAACATCCGGTACGCTGTCCGCGGTTATTGGCGACGACGTGTCATTTCCCAACAACCCCTTGACGTTTTCCACCGCCGACGGGGAAAACCTGTTCTCTACCGGCGACGGCGTCTATATGGAAATCTCCACCCTCATCATCGATGGAGAGGGCAAGAAGTTTTTGAATCTTGAAGGTACCGGCTGGATTTGGGAAAACGGCTACGACGTGACTCCAGTAGACTGGACCCTTACCAGTACGGATGCCGGGGGCGCCGTTCACACCACCCTGGGGATCGACGCTGTCGTTTCTACCCCTGAACCCAGCAGCCTCTTGCTTCTCGGCACCGGACTCCTGGGGTTGGCACTGATCACGTTCAAGACCGGTCTGTTCTCGCACTCGTAAGACGCTTTGCTCGTTCGCGAAGCGGCCACGCTCGAAGAATTGAATCAATTGAATGATTCGGGTATCGTGGCGGACAAAAGATAAGACCCAATCAGGGTCAAGGGGCCACGGGAGAGTGGGAAGCATACCTTGCTTTTCACGCTTCTGTGGCCACATTTTTAGGCGATCGCGCCGCCGATGAAGTCCAATTCCCACGGCAACTGCTTAGCCGGACTCGTCAGAGGGGAGAAGTTGCGACGATGAAATTCGCACCGAATGTCCAAATTCTGTCCACATACAGTGCATAAAGTTGCACTTTTCAATTCGAAAAAGCACAATTTCACGGCGTTTTTCAAAAAAACTGTTCGGCCCTGAGATTGCTACAGCATTAATGTCGATCAAGCATCCAGAGTTTTTGGCGTTAAGCCCTGACAGGATTCACGCAACGGCTCGGAAGAACGTCGAGATTTCGCAGCGAATGCCATTATGCCGGATATCATAGTTCACGACGGACGGTGGGATTTTGAAATGGTGCAGACCAGCCATAATCTGGAAACGGAAATCGACCGAAGGTGCATGCAACGCTTTCGCATCAATGCCCCCCTCACTATATTGATTGGAGAGCGAGAGATTCCAGGCTATACCCGGGATCTGAGCGATCGGGGAGTGTATTTCTACCTGGCCGTGTCCGACTCTAAATTGATTGATCGCGATTTTGAATTTATAGTTGAATTGCCTGCCGAGATTACACTTTCGACCTGTTGCAGGATTCGATGCAGGGGGCGGGTGATCCGCAAGGAGGAAGCCTCAATCGATTTTGCGGGTGTAGCCGCGCAGATTCTGGATTATTCGATTCGCAGTGAGCCCATGGCTATCAATTAAATTTTACGCACGCCGAGAACGCGATAATCAGCGAGCCAGCTCTTCAACACATAAACAAGCTTGTTGTTACTGCCGGGAGCGGTTGGGAGCAGGAAAAATCCCGAGTCAACCAGATAGCGAATAGAGTTGTATACCATACCCTCCATCACTTCGCCATCGCGAAACTGGCAGCGCACCCATATGCCATGAATGATGGGCGCCCGGTTATAAAAATTCAGCTCTTTGTGCTCCGAGTTTCCATCGAAACAGTTCACATAGAAGACAGCCTTGACATCCGCAGTTGAAACCTCCTCGACAACATCCGTTTCGAGACGCCGAATCCGAAATGTATCAGGAGCCTTTGTCGGAGCATTGCTTAGAAGCTCATCGATTGTGTTCCAAGCTGGGGATTCAAGGTAGCCTTTGATCACCCTGTTGCCAAACTGGATGACTACCTTCTCCGACCTGGTCGCACTTGTCTCGATCATAATGGGGAACTTCCTTATGAAGCCTCAACAGTCAAATTCGACGAGCGGCGAAACCTCGTCGTTATGATCTCATGCAGGATGCAATAAGGGTAGTCCCAGTTTCGTGCTAGTGCATGGGCGCGTTGGTAACCCGCGTCAGAGTACTAAGTATGTAAACGCCTGGGGGGAAAATCGATCAGATCTAAAAGCAGAACAACTCGTCTCCGCTCCAGGTTGCTGGTGAGTAACTCTGCCTCGCAGCATTTGTTTCGGTCCAGGTGAGGGTACGGGCGACTCTCAGTGGCGCAGGCTCTGAGCTGGATCTTAATTTTCCCACCTTGGAAGAATAACGCTCATCCGCAACCAGGGTTATGCACTCTGTGGCTGATTGAATGCCTGCCGCTTGTTCGGAGGACTGAGATTGTACTGTTTGATTTTGTAGAGCAGGGCCTTGTAGCTTATCTGCAGGTCACTTGCCGCCGCCTTACGATTCCATCCCTTACCCTCGAGGGTTTGAGCGATAGCGGCGGATTCAGCGCCGCCCTTCAAATTTCGCACGAGGTGCTTAAGTCCTCCATTTACGCCGGCGTCTTCCTCGAAAGGCACAAACGAAGTTGTGGTTTGCCAAGGACTCAGCTCTTCGATGATTGCCTTTTCTCCGCCAAGAACGAGGTAACGCTTGATCATGTTCTCCAATTCACGAAGATTGCCTGGCCACGGGTGACTGGTCAAAGCCTGCATGAGGGCCGGGGAAATGGGCAGGGGATTGCAGTCGTACTTCGCGGCCACCTTGCGCATGAAGTGATGGGCAAGGATAGGAATCTCCTCAGTGCGGTCGCGCAGCGGGGGCATGTTCAGGGTGAAACCGTTCAGGCGGTAGAAGAGATCCTCTCGAAACGTCTTCTGAGATATGGCCGCTTTCATGTCGATGTTTGTTGCGGCAATCACGCGCACATTCACTTTGACGGTGGAGCGGCCGCCCAAACGTGCAAAAGTCCCGTCCTGAAGAACCTGTAAGAGCTTGCATTGCAAACTGGTCGGCATTTCACCGATCTCGTCCAACAAGATGGTGCCGCCATTGCAGATTTCAAACTTGCCGGGCTTGGATTTGACCGCGCCGGTAAAGGCGCCCTGCTCATATCCGAAGAGTTCACTCTCCAGCAGGTCGGCGGGCATCGCTGCGCAATTCACCTTCAAGAAGCTGCGCTGGCTGCGGGCAGACATCTTGTGGATTAACATGGCTGCGACTTCCTTGCCGGTGCCGCTTTCTCCGAGGATGAGAACGGGGATATCGGCGCGCGCAACCAGCGTGCACTGCGATTCGATCTCCCGCATGCGCTTGCTGGCTCTGACAAAGGATGTGTTCTCATCCAGAGGGACTTCGCTAACGTCGTCGTCGGCCAGCTGCCTGCCCCGTTCCTTGAGGCACTCCTGGACAGACTGCTCTATATCCTCGCATTTGAAAGGCTTGAGGATTATTCTGGCAACGCCCATGCGCGTGGCCGCCACGGCGTCATTCAGTCCGAAAGTGCAAGCGAACAAAATGATCGGAAGAGACGGCCTGGCGGTGTGAATTCTTGCCAACAGGTCGAACGCATTTTCCTCAGTGCCATCCTCATCGATATGCCAGTCCATGAGGAGCAGGTCGGGTGAAGGAGATTCCCCCAGCTTATTGAGGAAATTTCGAGTTTCGGTAAAGGTACTGACGTTGTACTGTTCGGTGAGAATACGGCGTACGTAATCCATGACAGCAGGATCTGAATCAAGAATCGCAATGTTATGACCGCACTTGCCAATGGCCTTCATAGAAGCTCCTTACAGAATGCCGCCATCTCAGTTCATGGCAGCTTTTCAGTCCACAATTTGGCCAGAGCTAGAATGCCCTAACCGCGTAAACGGGTAAAAAATGACCTGACATGTATTGAGTAACGGGGAACCGTGGACTAACTGTTTGAGATCTTCGTCCGTCTCTTCGAACTGAACATCATGTTACATGGGAATTGAAATAACACAACACCCAATAAAGGGTCGTGTCATATTTTGACGCAATATGGCGCAATTTGTCCACTCAAATTGTTCAAGATGAATGCCTAAGAAATCGTCATTGCACGAGTAAGGTAAGTGTACGTTGCTTGCTGAGTCTGGTCAATATAGCTCATATTTGATTGCGGCAGCGGCCTGAAGTAGAGGGGCGCCTGAGCAGGTCGAGTGGTAATTTATTCGCTACCAGTGCAAATAGTTTCACACTATTTCAATCACCAAACGGCCTGTAATCCGTTAGGGTACGTTAAATGTTACTAGGGTAACCTATAAATTGATTATTTATGTTGTATGGTATCTGGCCAATGAGTTGCATACAGATAGCTTGTAGTTAGATGTGTCTCTGGGTCAGGAATTTCTCTGATGCGTGCAACTGAGTCATTCGATATTCGCGATCTGCCTCCGATGGATGTGGTCTTCGGGCATTCGCCGGGCATGAGCATTGCCCGGGAGAAACTGGAACGGACAGCCGAGACGACCCTCCCGGTGCTGCTGCAGGGCGAGAGCGGAACGGGCAAAGAGATACTAGCCAAACTGCTGCATGCGAACTCCCATCGCTCGAACGGCGCCTGGGTGAAGGTAACTTGCGCTGCTATCCCGCACTCTCTGATCGAGTCAGAGCTATTTGGGTATGAAAAAGGTGCGTTCACCGGGGCATATACAACCAAGCGCGGCCGGCTGGAACAAGCTCATATGGGGACACTATTTCTAGATGAAGTAGGGAGCCTGGATATTTCCATTCAGGCTAAATTGCTGGAAGTTTTACAGAATGGCAACTTTACGCGTGTGGGAGGTCAAGAGTCTAAGAGGGTCAATGCGCGCCTTGTCTGTGCAGCCAACGGAAATCTGCAGAAGCGGACAGGAGATGGAAGCTTCCGGGTGGACCTTTTCTTCCGCATTAACGCTGTGACCATCGACCTGCTGCCGCTCCGTCAGCGAGCTGCGGACTTGCCAATCCTGATCGACTACTTTTTTGATCGGCACTCGAAGGCATATAGTCTCAGGCCGAGGCCGCTTTCACGCGAAATCGTGAGCATGATGCAACGCTACAACTGGCCGGGGAACATACGTCAGCTGGAGAATATGATTCGCAGCTACATTCTGATCGGCAGCGAAGAGGACCTGGCGGCGGAGCTGGCTCAGACTGTACCGGCCGGTGTAGTGCCCGAGATCGATCTAGCCAATCCTCTCTCATTGAAAGATATAACCAAGACCGCCACGCGAAATTTGGAGAGAGAGATCATTCTTAAGGTGCTGCAGGCGAATGGTTGGAATCGTCAGAAGACGGCCAAGCATCTCAAAATAAGCTACCGGTCGCTCCTTTATAAGCTCCAAGAGATGTACGTTAGCGCACTTCCGGGCTGGCCTCTGAAGGACTGATCTTAAAGCCAAGTCACGCTGACTAAGGAGCGATTAAAAAGAAGCACAACTCTCGTGGCGGTCCCCTCCGCCTGCGCCAATGCCGATTGATCAGCACCTCACGATGTGAGGGGCGGCGATGCCCTTGGTAGCATTGCGAGTGTCAACGACGAGCTTCGCCCTTTCCACAATATCGGCGTAATCGTACTGGGAATGGTCGGTGGCAATCACCACGCAGTCGAATTCAGGAATTTGTTCCAGCGGCGTGCAAGTCATATCGAGCGCGTATTTACGTCCATGGCCGACAACGGGGAAAAACGGATCGTTGTATTCGACCTGAGCACCCCGCTTTTGTAGCAGCTCGATAATGGTGAGCGATGGCGACTCGCGCAGGTCGTCGTTGTCGCGCTTGTAAGCCACCCCAAGCACAAGAACGCGCGAACCATGCAGGGATTTACCTTGCTGGCTCATGGCTTCAACAATGTTTTCGACCACGAAGTAAGGCATGGCGAGGTTAACCTGTCCTGCGAGCTCGATGAATTGCGTGTGGAAGTCGAACTCCCTGGCCTTCCAGGATAGATAGAAAGGGTCGATCGGGATGCAGTGTCCGCCGAGGCCAGGACCGGGATAGAAAGCCTGGAAGCCGAATGGCTTGGTTTTTGCGGCATCAATGACTTCAAAGATGTCGATGCCCATGCGCATGCAAAGCTGCTTCAGTTCGTTGACCAGTGCGATGTTGACACAACGGTAGATGTTTTCAAGCAGTTTGGTCATCTCCGCGACGGCGGGCGAAGAGACGGGCACGGTGCGGTTGAAGATGGTTGCGTAAAGCGTGGAAGCCAGATCGCGCGCAGCGGGTCCGCAGCCACCAACTACTTTGGGAATATCGCGCCGCGCGACATCGGTGTTGCCCGGATCTTCGCGCTCGGGGGAGAAGGCGACATAGAAACCTGGACTGACTTCGTCGCGCGCCACCTGCAGGCCAGAGGGATTGCCCTGCTCCAATAGCGGGACAACGACTTCTTCCGTAGTGCCCGGATAGGTAGTGCTCTCAAGGATTACGAGCTGCCCGTCCTTGAGGTGGGGCGCGATGCTGCTTACTGTGCTGGTTACATAACTCAGGTCGGGTTCGTGATACTTGCTTAAAGGTGTTGGCACACAAATGATGACGACGTCCATCTGAGCTATCCGGCTGTAATCGGAGGTGGCGATGAATCCGTGCTTCTTGGCTGACTGAATCTCTGCGCCGGGGATGCGCACTATATATGATTCTCCCCGGTTGAGCGTGCCCACTTTGCTGGAATCGATGTCAAATCCGGTGATTGAAAAGCGTTCCTCGCTGAACAGCAGAGCGAGGGGCAGACCCACATAACCCATGCCGATAATGCCGATGCGGGCTTCTCGAGTTTCGATTTTATTCCTGGTAACTGCCGTTCTATCCGAAAGGGAAATTGTCACAGGGCACTCCTGGTTTGAGCATATTGGGAATTGGCGAGTGTTTTGTACCAGGCAACCGTGCGTTCGATCCCCTCGCGGAAATCGACGAGTGGCTCGTAGCCGAAACATTGTTTTGCCTGGTTAATATCAGCGAGCGAATGCTTTACATCTCCACTGCGGTCTGCGGCATGCCGCACTTCGCCGCGATAGCCGGTGGCGTGCCGCAGTATTTCAACCGCCTGATTCAGAGTGATTCGATTGCTTGTAGCCACATTGAATACCTTACCTGAAACACGTTCGGCCGGAGCTTCTGAAGCTAACAGATTGCCATGCACCACGTTCTGAATAAAAGTGAAGTCGCGACTCTGCTCTCCATCTCCATAAATAGTGGGAGTTTCTCCAGCAAGCATCTTGAGCGAAAAGGACGCCAGAACGCCGGAGTATTGAGAGGTAGGGTCCTGGTAGGGGCCGAATACGTTGAAATAGCGAATGGTCACAGTCTCCAACCCGTAAACCCTGGTGAAGGACTGCATATAGAATTCGCTGGCTAGTTTGGATACTGCGTATGGGGAAATCGGATTCGGCTGCATCTGCTCGGATTTGGGCAAGGTGGGTGTATTCCCATATACGGACGACGAGCCGGCATATAAGACACGGCGCACATTTGCGTTCTTCGCCGCAACCAGCAACTGAACAGTCCCAGAGACACCGGCGTAGTTTGAGGCCACCGGATCTTCTATTGAGCGTGGAACTGATGGGATTGCCGCTTCGTGAAAGATACAATCGACGCCCTGACATGCTTTGGACACCGCTTTGGCATCGTTGATATCAGCCTCAATGAGGTCCATGGCCTCTAATCCGCGTAGATTTTCGCGCTTTCCAGTGACAAAGTTGTCGATGCCTCGAACTTTCTTGCCTCGCACAAGCAGTTCGGCGGCGATAGACCTGCCGATGAAGCCAGCAGCGCCGGTGACTAAGTAGGTGTCCATTTCATCCTTTCAAAAACGATGGTTTGCTATGAACAGATCAAGTGTGGAATGCCGGTCTCCGCGTAACATTGCTATTGGGCCCCCCTCCGCAAAATGATCGTCTTAACTGTCTCAAATATGATGAGCAGGTCGAGTCCGATCGAAAGGTGTTTGATGTAGTAAAGATCGTATTCGAGTTTCCGCTTTGTCTCTTCGAGGCTTGCGCCATATTGGTAGCGCACTTGTGCCCATCCCGTGATTCCGGGGCGGATGATATGTCGCACGTGGTAGTAGGGAATCTCGTTGGTGAGCCATTGCACAAACTCAGGGCGTTCAGGGCGCGGCCCGACAAATGCCATGTCTCCTCGAAGGACATTCCAGAGCTGTGGAATCTCATCGAGGCGTGTAGTTCGCATGAATTTGCCAAGCGGAGTGACACGGGCGTCGTTCTTGACCGCCCATACAGCACCATTTTTTTCGGCGTCCTGCTGCATGGTCCGGAACTTGAGCACAACAAAGGGCCGTCCACGCAGTCCGACGCGAGTCTGGCGAAAAAAGATTGGGCCCGGCGAAGATAGGCGCACGGCCAGAATGATAAAGGGTATAAAGGGCAGGCATATCGCCAGCCCAATGAAGGCGAGAGCGATTGAGATCAAGCGCCGGACAGTGTGCTGCAACGCACTCCCGTTGAAACCGTCGTTAGTGAAAATAAGTGAGCTTGGATTTAGCCCTTCCAGTAACAGCTTGCCTGAGAGTCGTTCGATGAGTGAGCCGGAATCCTCGATAACAACACCCTTAAGCCGAAGGTCAAGAAGTTCACGAACCGGCATCGATCCGCGGCGCTCTTCCATGGCAACGAGGACGCGGTCAACCCCGGTCTTTGGTTTGTTGAAGGCGCGAAGGTCCGCGGCAAAGCGTTCTGCGTGGCTTCCGAAATCTCCTTCGACCATTCCTTCGACTACTTCCATCCCAGCGTCACGCCTGGCGCGCAAGGTCTCAATCAGGGTGCGCGCCCGCGCGCCGCTCCCAAGCACGTATACACGCTCTCGGAATATCGGAAGGCCGATAATCCATTCATAGGCCGATCGCCAAATGACATAAAAAACAGCAAGAATTGAGATGCCGGCCACAAAGACATTAGGGGCAATGAATGTCTCAGGGAAGAGATAAACGAGACCTGCGAGAATAAAAGACAGAACGCTGAGAACCAGAAGAAGCCGGAAGTAGATCTCCCATCGTTCTGAGATGCGTTGCGGCTCATACAGGTCAAAGTAGTATGAGAGGAGCAAGGTAAGAATAGTGATGCCCACTATCTTTAGTATTCCGTTCTCGTATATCAAAGCTATGTATGTATCCGGCCCCACGATGAAGGCGGTGGCCAGCAGAAATGAGCCACCTACGAGGAGCACCTCGCAAAGAAGCAGCACCAGGGTACGGGTCGAGTAGTAAACATTGAAAAGCCTGACCATCCGTGCCAACTTTCTAAGTTCTTGTCTTTGCCGGTGCTTCTTTTCCACCGTAGTAGGTGGAATAGTATGACCCGCTGTGTGGACTCTCTTTAGCGTCATTGAGCACAAAGCCAAGGATGCGCATGCCGCTAAAAGTGGCCTGTGCACGTTGTGCGGCATCGTAGGGCGTGCTTGCTCCGCGTGCAATGAGCAACACTGCATCGGCGGCGCGGCCGAGCTCAACGGCATCTGTAACCGCCAACACCGGTGGTGAGTCGATCAGTATCCAGTTAAAATGTGGTGAGGCAGCCGCGATCAGTTCTTCGATACGGTGATTGGCGACCAATTCAGACGAGTTGTCCCCGCATACGCCGGAGGGGATAAACGTGAGATTTGAGACGTTACCCTCGTTGGCGTTCCCTGTTGCCTGGAGACTGGGATCGCGCTGCATGATATCAATCAATTCCGCTTCGCCCGCCAAATATTCCGATAACCCTGGCGCAGCTGAAGTGCCCAGCAGACTGTGAAGCGTGGGGCGGCGCAGATCGCCGTCAATGAGCAAAATGTTGTTGACAGTGTTGCGTGCCAGGCTCATGGCCAGATTTGCCGCGATGAAGCTCTTGCCTTCTGAAGGCATACCGCTGGCGATGAGGATCGTCTTCATCGGGGCCTCATAGTGGGCCTGGTAAATACGTGAACGGAGGCGGCGAAACTGCTCGACTCCCGCGCCGTAATCCGCGAGCGTAGGAAAGGAAGCGACAGAGGGCTTCCACGAATGCTGGGGAATATTCTCGAGGACAACATCAACCTTGGCCGGCGGCGGCGGCTGGATCGCAGTGACGAGAACCGGCTCAGCAACCTGTTCTGCCGTTAATTCTTGCGCGGCATGATGCGCGACAGATGCTTTTTGAAGTGCTTCGTAAATGCGGCTCATAGTTCTCTGTCCTTCATGAAGTCAGTGGAATCAGCGACTGGGTTGATGATTCTGGATGGAACTGTTGGTAAGGCATCCACGGGTGAAGATGATAATCCCATGGACGAAATCACAAAGGGTTGGTCGTCAAGAATGAGTTCTGCACAGACCGCATCAACAGTGCGCGCCGGAATGGGCTTGGTCTCCTCGACAAATGCGCTGATCAGGGCATGCTCGCAGATTAAATTGATGACGCGAGGAATTCCTTTCGCGTACTGATGAACAAGCTGCACCGCTTCGGGAGTGAATATTGCTTCTCTGGCGCCGGCGATACGCAATCTTTCAGTGATGTAAGCCCGCGTTTGCTCGCCGGTCAGCGGCCTGGTTCTGCTCCATAACGCAACGCGCTGACGAAGCTGGCGCACCCTGGGGTTGCGCAGCTTTTCTTCAAGTTCAGGCTGGCCGGAAAGAACTATCTGCACTAATTTCTCAGATGAAGTCTCGAGATTGGTCAGCAAACGAATCTCTTCCATGAGTTCCCAGGAAAGATTCTGCGCTTCATCGACCACAATGGCGCACAACCCATCATTGCGAAAGCGTTCGATAAGCCAGCGATTGAGCTGCAACAGCATGCCGGACTTCGTCCGCGCATCGGGGATAACGCCGAAGTCGTTGAGCACGAACTCAAGAAAATCGAGCACATCGAGACAAGGATTGAAGACGAATGCCGTCGAAACGCGATCCTTGGCGAACGTGCCAAGGACGGTCCTGAGCAGAGTGGTTTTTCCCGTTCCCACTTCTCCCGTCAGGACGACAAAGCCCTTGCGTGCCGTAATACCGTATTGCAGGCAGGCGAGCGCCTCTCGTATATGCGGCATCTTGTAAAGAAACCGCGGATCCGGGCTGGATCCGAATGGGAGGAACTGTAGGTTGAAGTAGGATCTGTACATGGCTAAATGCCCGCGCTTTCGATGAGCTTCTTCTGTCTGGAAAACAGCTTCCAGCGGCTCGGAGGCTTGGCCGGCTTCGGAAGCCCATCAATGTGAGAGATGATGGCCAGAGTCGAGAGATTCGTGAAGGCCCATATATCCCTTTCATTGCGCAGCGAGGTATCGCGATATTCGAGCAGCCCTGCAATCAGCAAACCCAGAAACAGGCCAACTGCAAAGCCGCCACCGGCAAAGATGAAAGGATTTGGAAAGGTGGGCGCGTCGGGAAGATTTGGAGGATCCATCACGAAGAACTGTTCGCCCTGCTGGCGTTGTTCAAGAGCTGTTGCCATGGACGATTCGTTCATCTTTTTCAGCAGCGAGTTGTAGAACTCCAAAGCCGACTCGTGATCGCGAGTGATCTGCTTATACTCTTCCTCAACCGCCGGACTAGACTCAATCCTTGATTCATAAGCGCGAATCTTTTGCTGCAGTTGAGTCTGCTCTCGTTTTGCGGCATCCATGGCCGGGCGCAGAGAGTTCAGTTCAGCCTTAAGCTTTAAGAGTTGCGGCGGGTCATGATGGCTCGCAGTGCCGGGAGCTGCGCTCGTTGCCGTTTCTGTCTGCGGATGCGCGATCTCGGCGCGCAGATCGGCGATTCTACGCTTCATGGCGAGCACGTCAGGATGGTCCGGAGTATAGAGGGCCTCCAACTCCTTTTCCTGTGCGAGCAGCGCTTTTAGCTCTTTCTGGCGATCATCCGCTGAAAGGCCGGAGCCTGTTTCAGGGTCCTGATCCTCACCAGCTTGTTGAGAGATCATCGCCTGGAGAAATGTTTCATTTTCGTGCATGCGGCCCAGCGACTGCGTCACGGCATCAAGCTGTGTTGTGAGGGCCTGGAGCGTGTTCGCATTCGACGTTTCCTGTTCGGGGAGACTACCGAAATATTTTTGCTGGAAAGTAGCGAGCTTGGCTTCCTGGTCGTCCAGATCCCTCTTTGAGTCGGCGAGTTGCTGCTTAAGGAAATCGGTGGTGCCTACCGCTGATTGCTCACGCGCACTCAGGTTTTCGCTGACAAAGAGGGAAGTAATTTCGCCGCAAACCTGTTGGGCGGTGCGCGCGTCCTGCGCCTTGAATGATATAAAAAAGCCGGGCATGCCGCCGGTCATCTTTGACTGGTCAGACCGAATGGGGGCGATCGCGATGTCCTTTCGTACCTGATCGACACGATTGTCCATGGTGTTGTTTCCGCCGGCATACAGGTTGAATTTCGTGATGATCGGCTCGAGCCGAGAGCGACTCAGGATCTGTTCCTTCATTGATGCCAGCCGCGCGCCCAGATCTTCAGTGACGACGGGCTTCACGTACTCTTCCGGGACCTTTTGCTGCTCGATAAGCACAAGCGTCTGCGATATGTACTGGGGAGTCAGGACATAACTCAGGCCGAGGCCAACCCCGAGCAGAAGGATCGAGGAAGCCAGAATCAGCCAGAAGCGGCGCTTGAAAATCCCAGCGTAGTCTTCCATTGTCATTTCACGGTGCCCGAGCATATGACTCCTTAGATGCTTAATTCACGAGGTGGGTTCTTTGGGGTGTATAACTGACGCCAAAGCCGACCACCTGCAGCAGGTTGGTGAGGATGTTGGCCTGAGGCGGTAATGTCAGGCCCGGCGATAAGTTCAAGCTCGACGACTGGTCGATGGCCGTGTAACTTGCAAATGCAGAGTAATGCCGGCCAAATGATCTGGTAACCTGGACGGCTCCATACTTGGAGTTTGTTTCGCCGTCATTGATCAATCCAGCAGTACGCCGGAAATCCCCTGTTAACCCGATAGTCAGCTTCCTACCGAATTTCTGCGTATAGTTTGCGCTGACTGTATCCGTTTCCGCCCCGAACAGATATCCGCCCCCATTACTAGCTCCACGGGCGTATGTGAGGCTTGCTGTTACGAACCGATACTGATAGATTACATCAGCATTTGCTGCAACCGTCATTGAAGAGGGCACGACTGCGCTGTCGGAACTGCCCTTCCACTCTGGTCCAGCCGAAATGGATGAGGAAATCTTTGCATTCCACGCGCGTGTGAAACCAAATTCCACAGCATCGCTGTGAAAAGAGAAGTCGGCATCGGGGTAGCTGAATTGAGAAAACGTAAAGTTTCCCGTGAGCGAATTTCTGGCATCGAGGCGTCTTGAAACCGATGCGTTGGCCATCAACTGGTTGATATTCAAGCCATTCCCGTCCGGGTAGCGCCGCAATTCAGAAGTCATGCCGGCGTTGAAAGTCGTCGCATAGTTGAAAGGGTGGTTGACATTTACGCCTGCAAGATTATTGACAACGTGGGTTTTCAGCGTCAGTATCGACTGGTCGGACGGCGGCTCTCCCCCAACCGGTTCCCCTATTCCGGGGATGCCTGTAAATCCCGTAGTCGGCGCCTGTGGCGTATAGCTTACGTCATCGTTGACGGTAACCCTCCATTTGTGCCAATCGATTCCCTGCGAAAGCAACAGATGCTGAAAGAGTCCAGTCTCGTAGGTCGGGCCATTAATGGTCGCGGTGTAGCCGCCGCCATAGTTGAGGTTGAATGGATATCGCGTTCCGCCATTCGAATAGTCCACAGAAGCAGAGGGAACGATCGTTTGCCAGTTACCGAGGGGGCCGAACACATCAGTTTGCGAAAGGCGAAAAACATAGCTAAGGGTAGCCGCCCCACCCGTAGCTGCAGGAGCAACTTGCGCATCGACCGTGGCGCCAACAGCAAGAACAAACGCCAGAAGTATAAGAGTACTTTTCATTTGCAGCGCCTCAAGGAACGACAATCGTATCGCCAGGTTTGAGAACCAAATTGAGCGTGCCGTTACCTTTCAACGCTTCTTTGTAATGCACTTGGATTTTCTGTTGGGTTCCGGATATGTCGCGCAGGATATAGATTTTCTTTGTGTTGGCATAATCCGTGAGCCCACCGGCACTGGAAATGGCCTCCAGCAAGGTCATGCCGGACGTCATTTCGATCGGACCCTTTCTTGCAACCTCGCCGAGAAGGTAAACAACTTTGCTGTGAATCTGGCTGATCACAACGGAGACGTTGGGATCCTGAACGTACTTCTTGAGTTTAGTTGTGATCTGATCCGCCAACTGAAGGGGCGTCAGGCCCGTGGCTCGAACATCGCCGAGAAGCGGAAGGGAAATCATGCCGTCAGGCCGGACGAGAAGGCTACTTGAGAGGGTAGGCTCCTTCCAGACTGTGACAGCCAGTACGTCGGATGGGCCGATCACATAACTATCGGAAACAGCCCCGGCTGCTTGGCCAGGCGCGGTTGTCTGAGGAGGCCTGGAACTTTCGGTCGCGGTTTCATCTGCTGGCTCTGGCGCGGTTGTCAGGGTAGGCTTGACATTATTGGTCGCGGCTCCTGCTGCCCGTCCAGGCGCGGTCGTCAGATGAGGCTGGGCGGGGGTGGTGTTGTCTTGAGCATGGCTTGAGAGGCATGGCAGAAGAAAAGCCAAAATCAAGAGTTTCTCCGGTTTCATACTGCAACTCCGTTTCTGTTGGATGCAGGTTGGTATTCCGCACCCACTTGCTTGAGCTTGTAGAGCAGGGCCTTATAACTGATCCCAAGTTCGTCCGCGGCGCGCTTGCGATTGCCACCGGTCGTGATTAGAACTTCAGAGATCAACTGACGCTCGATCTGAGTGGATGCGGCCCTTGTGGCTGCCTTCAGGGATAGAGGCTTGCGATGCCCATCCGGCTTGATCGTTAAGGCAGCTGCCTTGAGCGCGGCGAGGGAGATGGACTGGTTGCCGATGGCGACAAACGTCTTTATCGCAGTCTGAAGTTCAGACAAATTGTCTGGCCAGGTGTGCTCCATCAAGAACTCGATGATCTCCTCACGCAGGATCGGCTTGGGGCGGTCAAACTGTTTGGAGTACTGCGTTAATAGCTCATCGGCGATGGAGAGAATTTCGGACTTTCTACACCGCAGAGGGGAAATCCGGAGCGTAACTGGCGAGACCAGATAGTAGAAATCCTCCCTCATGCGCCAGGATTTGACTTCTTCCAATAGCTCGCGGCTCGTACCGAAAACGAGGCGACCGCTCTGCGCTTGCTCGGAGTGAAAATAGGTGTCAATAATAAGTTCCTGCAGGGCAAGGCTCAAGTCCCCGATCTCTGCCAGATAGACAGTTCCCTTGGTGGAAAAAGCCGACTGTAGAACTTGAACGTCGGCATGAGCGCTGTGAATCTCGGTGAAAGTGTTGCGAGAACGATGCGATAGAGCATGGATCTGCGCGGCAACGGCACGTTTTCCAACGCCCCGCTCACCCACGATCAGGACCGGGCAGTCGCACACGGCAATGCGGGCAATGGCGCGTTGAATCTGCGCTTCAATAGGGGCAAACGGTTTAGTCTGTCCTTTAACACCTTGGATGATTGCACTTCCGGTCATGAAAGGTCCTGGTTATTACACCCCTGCATTAGCAATGCGGGTTCCAAACCTGGGAGGCAGAAGTTGGAACTGCCGTTCCACGTGGTATATCTGCTTTTGCGCACTCCGTGAAGTGGCGACCGGCTAAGAAGAAGGAAAAAATGTTCCCATGGAGTGGAAAGAAATGAGACACTGATTGCCCAGAGAAGTGGAAAGAGTTTTCCACTTTCCCGGGAAGGTTGGTTCCCGACGCCGGCCAATTTACGGGGAATCCCATCGGATTGAAACGTTCCACTTTCGGCATTCCAATTGCTAGGGGAAGTATATCGGATTCTAATGCCGTTCTAGGAAGAATATGGCACAGGAAATTCAGACGCAGGCGATTCGCAAGACACCCTGGTCTTTGCAAAACGCTCATTTTGTATGGGGTTCGGTTCTGATCGGCGCGCTCATGGCAGCGATTTACTGCCATGTCCTGGCAAAACTGGTGACCGACTGGTGGCAGATCCCTGATTTTTCACACGGCTTTCTGGTCCCCATCTTTGCGGCGTACCTGGTATGGGTAAAGAGAAAGACCCTCCTGGATACGAAAATCGCCCCCACCTGGAGCGGAATTGCAGTTGTTGCCCTGGGGCTCCTGGTTCTGCTGTTGGGAGTATATGGAGCTGAGCTATTCCTGTCGAGGGTTTCACTGGTGATCCTGCTTGCGGGACTGGTACTCTGTTTTGGCGGTTGGCAGCTGCTCAAAGAGTTGCGTTTTGCATTGCTGGTTCTGCTGCTGGCAATCCCGATTCCTGCTATCGTTTTCAATGAGATAACTTTCCCACTGCAGATATTGGCTTCAAAACTTGCAAGCGCTTTACTTCCCCTGTTTAACGTACCGGTTCTACGCGAAGGCAACGTGATTGAACTCCCGGCCATGAAGCTCGAGGTGGCGGAGGCTTGTAGTGGAATCCGCTCGCTGATGAGCCTTTTCACGCTCTCGATCTTCTATGGCTATTTCCTTGAGAAGTCCAATCTGCGGCGAATGGTTCTTGCATTGGCGAGTATTCCGATTGCGATTGCGGCCAATGCGGTGCGTATCATCGGTACTGGGTTGTGCGTCCAGTACTGGGATCCCGATAAAGCCCTGGGCTTTTTTCATGAGTTTTCAGGATGGGTTATGTTTCTGGTGTCTCTGGGGTGCCTTTTAGTCGTTCATCGTGCCATGCAATTGCTGCCGGCAAAAGGGAGGCAGGCGTGAAGAGCTCTCGCTTCTGGACGGTTGTCGCGCTGCTGACTGGAACGTTGCTTCTGCTGGCTTTTCGCGGTAATTCTGATCTGATTCCCGTGAGCGAGCCCTTGTGGCAAGTTCCGGGCACGATCGCGGGATGGACGGGCAGCGACCAGCCGATCGACAAGGATACGCTTGATGTTCTTGGAGCCGGAGACTTTTTGTCGCGCGTCTACGTCCATGAGGGACAATCGCCGCCAATCGGGCTATTTATTGGTTATTTTCCCACCCAGAGGACTGGCGTGACCATTCATTCACCCAAGAATTGCCTGCCGGGAGCAGGTTGGTTTTTTGAATCGTCTCAGTACGTCGATTTGAGCGATGCTGATGGCAAGGTGCACCGCGTGGGCGAGTACATCATTAGTAACGGGGCGGCCAGGCAGTTCGTTCTTTATTGGTATCAGGCGCACGGACGCAGCGTCGCCAATGAATACCTGGCCAAAATCTACCTGGTTACCGATGCAATACGTTTGGATCGTACCGATGGAGCACTGGTCCGGGTGACTACGCCGATCGAAGCTGGAGAAGACGCTTCGGCGGCAAGGTCCCGGGGGGAGGCATTTACTGCGCAGCTTGATCCCATTCTTCCTCGCTTCATCCCGAACTAGGTGGATTCAAAGGAACAGGGAAATCAGTGCGCTTCAGCAACTAAGACGGGCTGTGCTCGTGCGATGGACAGTCAGCAAGGATGGGGAAAAAATGAAAATCTCATTCAGTTCAGGTCAATTTGGTTTCAAGGACATGTGGAGAGGAATGAATCAGAGCGGCACTCGTGGACTGCTCACGCTCTTTATCGCGGCCGTTGTATTGGCCGGATGTCACGGCGACCCGAACGTCCGCAAACAGAAGTATCTGGAGAGCGGAAAGCGGTACAGCGCCGAGGGCAAATACCGGGAAGCTGTCATTCAGTTCTCAAATGCTCTGAAGGTCGACAAGAACTATCCCGATGCGCATTATGAGTTGTCCCAGGCCTATGCGCATTTGGGCCAATTTAACGGAGCGTATGCCGAACTGTCACGTACCGTGAGCTTGCAGCCTACGAACTACAAGGCGCGAATCGACCTTGGCAACCTGTTGCTTGCGGGTGGCAAGACCGACGATGCAGAAAAGCAGGGCTTTGTCGTGGTGGCAGCAGAACCGAACAATCCTGACGTTCACGCTCTATTCTCCGCCATAGCGCGCAGGCGAGGGAATATGGATATAGCCTTGGAAGAGCTTCACCGTGCTCTGGCGCTTGATCCGAACCGGGCGGCATTTCACGAGGATCTGGCCATTCTTGAGTCGAGTGATTCAGATAAGACGTCCGCTGTGGAAGATGAGCTGAAGAAATCCGTAGCACTCGATCCGAAATCGGTAAACGCCAAGCTGTTGCTCGCGGCTTTCTATGCGAAGAACAGCCGCTGGCCCGAGGCCGAGCAGGCGAGCCGGGATGCCATAGCTACGGACCCCAAGAGCCTTCCTGCCAGGGTCCGTCTTGCTGAGGTTTTTCTGAAGGAGGGCAACCAGGCAAAGGCCGAGGAAGTGTTTCGTCAGGCGTCGCAGGATCTTGCCGACAACCCGCAGGGTGTTCGCATCCTGGCGGATTACTATGCCGGCTCAGGACAGATAGACAAGGCCAGGACGGAGTTCTCGAGCCTTGCTGCCAAGTATCCCAAGAGTGTTTCCGTACAAAAGGGATACGTTCGCGTCCTTCTTGAGCAAAAGGATTACTGGACGGCGCAAAAAGTGGTTGCCGAACTGATGAAGAAAAACGCCAAGGATCCCGAAGTCGCGGGGTTGAACGGAATCGTTTTGCTCAATAGTGGCAAACCGAGTGACGCCGTAAATGCTCTTCAGAATGCAGTCAAGGAGTCCCCCAAGGACGGCCTTTTGCAGTACTGGCTGGGCAAGGCTGCGCTAGCCAAGGGCGATATTGATCTGGCCGAAAAAAGTATGCGTGAGGCTGTAACTCTGAATCCGTCGAGGTTGAACGCAGAGGAGGAATTGGCACTGATAGCCGCTCAACGCGGTGACATGCTTACTCTGTCCGATGTTGCCAACAAGACGATTGCAGCGGCGCCGCAATTTCCTGGAGGCTATGTGTGGCGCGCCATGGTGGAGATGAAACATAACACACCGGACAAGGCTGAAGCCGATCTGCAGACCGCAATAAACAAGGCTCCGCAAAGCCCCCAGGCCTATCTCCTACTCGGCAAGCTACGGTTTTCACAGAAGCGTTATCCCGAGGGAGTCTCGCTGATGGAGCAGACTCTGCAGCGCGATCCCGATTCCGTTGAAGCCATGCTGGTTCTGATCAATTACTACATCCAAGAGAAGCAACCGGAAAAAGCAGTGGCTCGCTTGAATGCTCAAATTAACAAGAGCCCGAAGATTAGCGGTTATTACGATCTTCTGACGCAGTTGCAGATTCACGATAAGAAATTGGATCAGGCAGCAGCTACTGCGCAAAAGGCCATTCAACTAAATCCCGGGGACGGCGAGGCGGTGGTGCTGTTCGCCCGGGTCCAAGTTGCGCGCGGACAGACAGCCAGTGCCATAGGGACGTGGGAGCAGTGGGCAAATGCGCATCCCAACGACGCCGGAGCTTATGCAACTCTCGGAGTTTTGGAGGAATCGCGCGGAGATACTGGCAAGGCTGAGGCCTACTACAAGAAAGCTCTTCAAATTCAGCCGCAGCAGCCTTTAGCAGCCAACAATCTTGCCTATCGGATGTTAGAGAACGGCGAAAACGTGGATGTTGCATTGAGTCTGGCGCAAACGGCCCGGCGAGGCATGCCGAATTCACCGAGTACCGCGGACACGCTTGCGTGGGCCTATTATTACAAGGGAACCTATTCCTTTGCTCGCGATCTTCTGGAAGACGCGCTTAAGGCAGATCAAGACAGCGCTTCGATGCAGTACCACCTGGGAATGGTTTACGCCAAACTTCGGGATAAGAACAATGCAACGATTCACCTTAAGAAAGCCTTGTCAATGGCGCCAAACTCGCCGACAGCAAAGGATGCCACGACGGCTCTGCAAAGACTAGGACAGAGTTAGAAAGAAATGAACGCTTGATTGCTCCTGGTGGGAAGATAAGTGTTCTTTGCAGCCCTGAACATTAAGGGCTATGCGAAACGAGTGCATGCGAGTTAGCGTACTAGGAGGGGATTGAGGTTGCGCTCGGATCAACCGTGCAGCGAGTTCAATGGACAGGATTGATGAATTCCGTTCCTCTCTTATGAGTGAAGAGTGAATTGTCAAGATTGGGAACCACTTCAGGACGTTTTGAATGAATAAGTTTGCTGCGGATATTGCGCGCTACAAATCCAAGGGCGCCGGGGGAAGGGAACTGTGGTTGAACCCGGCGGTATGGGCAATTGCGTTCTACAGGCTGGGCAACTGGCTGAATGTGAAAAGACCACCTTGGCCGATTCGCATACCCGTGAAGCTGGTCTTTTTCGTTGGGTACAAGTTCTGCGAAGTATTCATGGAGATGTGCATTGATGCGCAGGCTACCATCGGAGGTGGACTTTGCATCAATCACATTGGAGGGGTTCACATCAATCCGCAGGCGGTTATTGGAAAAAACTGCGACATTGCGCATCGAGTGACGATCGGGACATCGGCCATGGGGCGGCCGGATGCGCCTGTGATCGGTGACAACGTCTATATTGGCACCGGTGCGACGATAGTAGGAAAAATTAGAATTGGAAGCGGCGCCAAGATCGCCGCCAATACACTGGTGATGAGCAATGTTCCCGAAGGGGCTACGGTGATGGGTGTTCCGGGACGCATCATTATGAGGCCACCTAAAGCAGTTCAGCCGCCGGCAGCGGTCGCGAGGGAGTTGGCAAATGCAGAGTGACTCAGAGCGGCTTGCCCTGCGGCGCCAAATCAAAGACGCCGCTTCAAGCCGGGATGCAGGCACGGCAGTCAGGTGCGCCCGGACGCTTGTTGCCACGGTGAATAAGCCAGCGGATGTGATGTTTTGCGCCTCTGTGTTTGCCGGCATTGCCGAGTTTATTCAATGCCAGCCGGGCGCAAGGACTCTAAAAACCTATGTGGTTCGCTCAGTGACAGTCGAGCCCATTCTCCCTTTTTTGACAGTAGAGGCGGTGCTATCGAATTACGTGCTTGATTTGAAGGTGGGCGGGTACGGCTCGTATGCCGATGAGCTGCTGAACCCCCAGAGCGCGCTCGCAGATTTCAAGCCCGACCTGGTTTTGATCCTGCTTGATCTGGAAGAGATTGCGGGTCGGCTGCCGGATTTATGCGCGGATGGAAGGGGCGTCGGGGTAGAGGAGGAGGTCGAGGAGTGCGTGGGGCGGATGGCAAAACTGCTTAGGGGTTTTCGCTCGGGAAACTCCGCGCGGGTGCTTCTTCAGGGCCTGGTTGTCCCCGACTTAACATCGCTTGGCGATGTTGGAAATGCGAATCTCCCGCACAGCCTGCCAAGTGCCGTACGTCAGTTGAACCAGAAGCTGGCAGCGCTTTGCCGCACCGTTTCTGACTGCGTTTTCTTCGATGTTGACCAGCTTGCTGCCCGGTACGGACGGGCTCAGTGGCACGATGTGCGAATGTTTCTCGCTTCCAGACTGTCTGTTTCCGCTAATTTCTTCAGCTCTTATTCACGCGGACTGGTTCGAGCATTCTCCGCAATGTTTCGAGCATCTCGGAAAGTTCTGTGCACTGACCTCGATAACACCCTGTGGGGGGGTGTACTGGGAGAAGATGGGACCGATGGGATTGTTACCGGAAACTCGTTTCCTGGGAACTGCTATCTCGAATACCAGAAATATCTGAGGCAGTTGTCCTCTCGAGGGATTCTGCTGGCGATCGTCTCAAAGAATAATGAGGCAGACGTTCGAGATGCGTTTCGCACACGGTCTGCCGATCTTGCATTAAGTCTGGACAACTTTGTTGCGGTCAAGATTGGGTGGAACGATAAGTCGGATTCGATTCAAGAGCTTGCAAAGGAGCTATCTTTGGGGCTTGATTCCATCGTCTTTGTTGATGACAACCCGGTGGAATGTGAGGCAATTCGGCAACAGCTGCCTGAGGTCACTGTTGTAGAGGCGCCTGGTCTGGAACCCTGGAAGCTGGCCGGCGTCCTGTCAGAATTGCCATTATTCGATACGTTTGCTATCACGGACGATGATATAAACCGGGTGAATGAGTACAAAGCACAGGCGCAGAGAGCTGAGCTGGCCGGCGGCGCAAGCAGCCGCGATGAGTTTCTCGGTTCGTTGGGAATTGTATGTACGTTTCAAAGCGCGCTGCAGGCTCCGCTCTCACGAGCCGTGCAGTTGCTGGCCAAGACCAATCAATTCAACCTGACGACCAGGCGTCATTCGGCTGCGAAGATTGAGGAATTTGCTTCGACGGCAGGGGGGCAGGCTGTAGTGGTTCGAGTGCGCGACCGCTTCGGGGATGCGGGGGTAGTAGGGTTGGCCCTGGCCTGCAAGCAGGGGGAGTCCTGCATCATCGACTCGCTGTTATTGTCGTGCCGGGTGATCGGCCGAGGCATCGAAACGGCGCTTCTGGCCCATATTGGAGAAACCGCGTTGAAAGACGGCGCCAAACGACTCACAGGCGAATTTATCGCAACCCCGAAAAACGCACCTTGCGCAAACTTCTACCCTGAACACGGCTTCGTCAAACGGGTTCAAGCGGAAGCGGCGGATTCCGACTCTGTCTTTTATGAGCTCGATCTGATCGCTTCACCCCCCATGAGCCCCAAGTGGATAACGCTGGAAGGAGTTGAATCGAATGAGCCATCAAGAAGTGCCGTCTTCTCTTCGTAATATTCTCGCGGATGTACTCGAGATTCCACCGGAAGAGGTCAAACCCGAGCTGAGTACCGAAACGGTGAGCAATTGGGACTCCTTCAGACACCTCCAGGCGATTCTGGCGCTGGAAGGAGAATATGGGGTGCAATTCGATCCGCAGCGAATACCTGAGCTCACAAGCGTGTCCTTGCTTCAGGCAGAATTGGAGAAGAAGGGAGTTGCGCTTTGACAGGGGAGCCGCATGGCAACTTCGGTTTTAAGCTTTTGCATGTTGGCGTAGCGGTCCCATCTCTGGGTCCAACCACCGAGCTGCTATCAACGTTGTTTGGATACAAAGTTGCATCCGGACCATTTGACGACCCCATTCAAAAGGTCAAAGTCAATTTTCTCAACAAATCTGGCGAAGATGTTGCGGATATCGAGTTGATTGCGCCGATCGGCGAGGACTCTCCCATACGATCCATGCTGGCGAAGGATGGCGGGGGAGCTTATCATCTCTGCTTTGAAACCAGTGACATTGAAGGTGCGTTGTCTCACGC
>Ga0187847_10000073_pt1 | contig 109463 bp, 92 predicted proteins | sample June2016WEW_4_10_FD_132458 | JGI IMG/M metagenome (GOLD analysis project Ga0187847, IMG submission 132458) | Peatland microbial communities from SPRUCE experiment site at the Marcell Experimental Forest, Minnesota, USA - June2016WEW_4_10 | ecosystem: Environmental > Terrestrial > Soil >...
GGAAAGGCCAGCTGCAGAAGGTGTCGGATTGAAGTTCCACGTTACTTTACAATTTGCGCGCAGAGCTTCGTCGCTGCGCTTTCAAACGGCACCGGCGCTTTGCCTCTGCGCGATTGCAATCGGCTTCGCGGGATGCGGAGCCGGCGGTAAACTGCCTGATCGATCTTCCAAAGAATATGCCGAGACCGTTTCCGCGTTTTACACCGGACTGGCGGCGCTGCAGGTGGGCGACGACGTTACCGCTGAGAATAAACTCACGCAGCTCACGCAGCTCGCGCCCGGCGAGCCGGCCGGGTGGGCCAACTGGGGCGTCCTGGCCTTCCGCCAGCGAAGTTTCGACGTCGCCGCGCAACGTTACGATCGCGCCCGCGAGCTCGCGCCCAAGAACGATCAAGTCTATTATCTGCTGGGAATTCTCCAGAGCACCCGTGGCAATTCCAAGGAAGCTATCGCCGACTGGCGCAAAGCCGTCGGCATCAATCCGCAAAACTATCGCGCCGCGTATCAGCTGGCGCTGGAAGTCGAGCGCGAAGGTGGCCCGGGCAGCGACGCGGAATTTGAGTCTCTGATCCAGAACATTTTGAAGGCCCAGCCGAATAATCTGGCGGCGTTGGTGGAACTCGCGCGCGCCTCGGCAAAGCGTGGCGACGCCGCAACTCTCAAAACCGCGCTCGCGCAAATCGCTGCGCAGTCTTCCCAGTGGCCCCCAGAAGTGCAGCAGCAGCTGGCGGCGTTGCAGGCCGCCGCGTCAGGTCCGGATATACGTGCGGCGGCTACACGCACCACATTTCTGCGCAACACCCTGATGCGCGTTCCCGAGTTCCGCGAAAGCCTCGGCGTTCTCCAGGCGGCCGCCGGCGAAGAGGCTGAGCCTTTCACTCATTTTCTGCGCTTGGAATCGCCGAACTTCGTTCCGGCGCCTGCGGACCTGGCGCTGACGTTTACGCCGCAGCCCGTCGCGAATCCCGGGGCAACGCGTTGGGCCTGGATCGGCGCGGTTTCGCTAGGCAGCGCCGGGCCTCCCGTCATCGTCGAAGCGAATGGCCGCCAAGTGCATGTTTCCACCGGCGCCACGTTTCCATTTCCCAGTGGACCTTCCAGCGCGGCGCCACTCCCCGAAGGCATTTTGCCGATCGATTTTGATTATGATTTCAACAACGACCTCGTGCTTGCCGGAGCCGGCGGTGTGCGCCTGATGCGCCAGGACAATCCAAAATTGTTTACGGACGTGACGGCGCAAGCGAAATTGCCGAAAGCTATCACCGCTGCCGCTTACACCGGCGCATGGGCGGTGGATATCGAAGCGGACGGCGATCTGGACATCGTGCTGGGCGCGAAAGAAGGCCTTCCGCTGGTTTTGCGAAACAATGGCGATGACACGTTTACGCCGATTCATCCGTTTCCGGGCGTGACCGGACTGCGTGCATTCGCCTGGGCGGATTTCGACGGCGACGGCAATCCCGACGCTGCTTTAGTAGACGGCGCGGGCCATCTCCACGTCTTTCACAACGAGCGTCAAGCCCAGTTCCGCGAACTGCCCTTGCCCGCCAACTTCCCGATGGTCAAGGCTCTCAGCGTAGCCGATGTTGATGACGACGGCGTTCTCGATCTGCTGGCCGTGCAGGCGGACGGCGCGATTGTGCGAATTTCCGACAAGCACGAAGGTCAAGTCCTGGATGTCGCGGAGATTGCTCGCGTTCCCAGCGGCCCGAATGTTCCCGCTTACCTCAGCGGCGAAGTGCGCTTGCACGTAGCTGATCTCGACAACAATGGCGCGCTCGATCTGTTTCTGACGAACGCATCGCCGGACGCGGACCACAACGCCTTCGCGGCCCTGATTTGGCTCGGCGACGAAAAAGGCAAATTTGTTTTGCTTGACCATCCCTTTGGCCAGGCGCCCGCGCTGGTATCCGATGCAGCGGATCTCACCGGTAGCGGCCACCTCGATTTGCTTGCTCTTACGCCCGGCGGCCAGCCGCTGCAGGCCATCAATCACAGTTCAAAAAATTATCACTGGCAAGTCGTTCGCCCGCACGCCAAGCAAGCCGTCGGCGATCAGCGCATCAATCCCTTCGGCGTTGGCGGTGAAGTCGAAATTCGCGCCGGAATGCTCGTGCAGAAGCAGCCGATCACCGGACCGCAGGTACATTTTGGCCTCGGCAATCAAACCAGCACCGACGTGGTCCGCGTTATCTGGCCCAACGGTACGATGCGCGCCGAGTTCGGCGTGGCCGCGGACACCGAAGTCGTCACCGAACAGCGCCTGAAAGCCTCCTGCCCGTTCCTTTATGCCTATAACGGCAAAGGCATGGAGTTCATCAAGGATGCGGTGCCCTGGGGCTCGGCGATTGGTCTGCGCATCAACACGATTGGCACCGCGCGCGTCGAAACGACCGGAGAATGGTACAAAATCCGGCGCGACCAGCTCGTCGCGCACGACGGCTATTACGATCTGCGCATCACCGCGGAACTTTGGGAAGTTTATTACTACGATTATTTGGCTCTAATGACCGTAGATCATCCAGCGGGAACGGAAATCTACGTCGATGAACGATTTTCGATTCCGCCGCCGAAACTGGGCGTCACGACGGTCGCCACGCCGCACAAAATCGCGCGCGCGACGGATGACACCGGAAGAGACGTCACCGCTATTGTTGATACTCTCGACGGAAAAGCCCTGGATGATTTCGGGCGCGGCCAGTATCAAGGCATCACGCGTGATCATTATCTGGAAGTGGACCTGGGCGCCGATGCGCCCAAGACCGGCCCGCTCTATTTGATCGGCCAAGGCTCGATTCACGATACGGAATCGTCCTTGAACGTAGCAATCACCCAAGGCCATCGCTGGCGCGCGCAGGGCATGAGCATCGAAGTCCCCGACGGCCATGGCGGCTGGTTCACGGCGCAATCGAATTTGGGTTTTCCCGCTGGCCGCAAAAAAACTGTTCTCTTTAATCTCACGGACGTTTTCCGGCCCGGCACGCCGCGCCGCGTGCGCATTCGCACCAACCTGGAAATTTACTGGGACTGCATCGAATGGGCGCAGGGTATGCCGGATGCGCCGCTGAAAGAAGTTCGCCTCGAACCCAGCTACGCGGATCTTCATTATCGCGGCTATTCCAGCATCAGCCGGCCGGATTCCGGCGCGCCCGAAGTGCCGGATTACAATAAACTGGTCAGCACGAAGCAGTACTGGCGCGACATGGTCGGCTATTACACGCGCTATGGCGACGTGCGCGAACTGCTTACCAAAATTGATGACCGCTACGTGATCGTAAATTCCGGCGACGAAATGTCACTGCGCTTCCCCGAGCAGCCCGCGCCGCCAGCCGGATGGCTGCGCGACTACGTCGTCATCGGCGACGGCTGGATCAAAGATGGCGACTTCAATTCCACGTTCTCGAAAACCGTCCTGCCTCTGCCCTACCACGCCAAGCAGGAATACACCACGCGTCCGGGCAGACTCGAGGACGAATTGCCCTATCGCCAGCATCCCGAAGACTGGCAGAACTATCACACCCGCTACATGACACCGGATGTTTTCCAGAACGCGCTGAGGAGCGATCCTCCCCGGTGAAGCAAAATCGCACCGCACGGATTATCGTCAGCGTGCTCTTTGTTGCGATGCTGGCGTCTCCCCTGGTCATCAAGTGGCTGGCCGCCCGCCGCAACGGCGCATCGAAACTCGATGCGCAGTCGGCCCTGGCTCGTCACGGTTTCTATTTCGAAGAAGTTTCTCGCGCCGCTGGAGTCAACTTCATCCATCAAGCGCCGAAGCTCGATCCTCAATTGCAGCCGATCATGCCGCAAGTGGCTTCTATGGGCGCGTCCGTCTCGATTGTGGATTTCGATCGCGATGGCTGGCCGGACATCTACGTGACCAACAGCGGCGAAGGCAGCAAGAACGCCCTCTACCACAATCTTCACGACGGCACGTTCAAAGACGTCGCCGAAGAAATGGGCATCGCGGACGTAAATCAGCCTGGCACCGGCGTTTCCATGGGCGCGGTCTGGGGCGATTACGATAACGACGGCTACGAAGATCTCCTCCTCATCAAGTGGGGGCGCCCCGAGCTGTATCACAATGACGCTGGCCACCGTTTCACCCGCGTCACCGACCAAGCCGGACTTCCCCCATGGGTGAACGCCAACACCGCCCTCTGGTTCGATTACGATGGCGACGGCCTGCTCGATTTTTTCATCGGCGGCTACTATTCGGAAGACGTGGACCTGTGGCATCTGAAAACCACGCAAATCATGCCCGATAGTTTCGAGTACGCGAAAAACGGCGGCCGCAAATATCTGTTCCACAATCTCGGCAACGGCAAATTCGAGGAAGTCAGCGCACAAGTAGGCATCAATAGTCGTCGCTGGGCGCTCGCGTCCGCCGCGGCGGACCTGCGCGGCACCGGTCATCCGGATTTATTTATCGCCAATGATTATGGCGTCTCGGAATTATATTTCAACGACGGTAAACATTTTCACGACGTGAGCGCCCGAACCGGCGTAGGCTTCTCCCCAAAGAGCGGAATGAATGCCGCGTTCGGCGATATTCTCAACGACGGCCGCTACGCAGTTTACGTTTCTAACATCTCCGAAGACGGCATCCTGATTCAGGGAAATAATCTCTGGATGCCCAAGGAAGGAACTTCGGGCGACGGGCTCCAGTTTGAAAATCTGGCGCGTGACTTGGGCGTCGAGCTCGGCGGCTGGAGCTTCGGCGCGCAATTCGGCGATCTGAATAACGACGGCAATCTCGATTTATATCTCACGAACGGCTACGTCTCGCTCGACCGCAACCGCAGCTACTGGTACGACTTCTCGAAAATTGCCGGCGGCAACAGCATCATTATTATTGACGCCAAGAATTGGCCGGCGATGGAGGGCCGCAGCCTGTCCGGATATCAGCAGAAGCGCGTCTGGTTGAACGACGGCGCCGGAAAATTCATCAACGTCGCGCAGGCGGTCGGCGTCACCGACACCTACGACGGTCGCGCCGTGGCTCTAGTGGACCTGTGGAATCGCGGCGTTCTGGATGCGGTCGTCGCCAACCAAAAAGGCCCGCTGCTGATTTACAAGAACACCGTGACGCCGGAAAACAAGTGGATCGAATTCGCGCTCGAGGGCACCGCGAGCAATCGCAGCGCGATCGGTACCCAGGTCACTCTCTATTGGAACGGCCGCCAGCAAAAGCAGGAAGTTTCCGGTGGCAGCGGATTCGCCGCGCAGAACGATCGCCGCCTGCATTTCGGCCTGGGCAAAGATCCGCACGTGGAGAAGGCTGTGATCCGCTGGCCGTCCGGCAAAATCCAAACCATCGACAATCCCGCCGTGAATCAAATTCTGAAGATCAAGGAGCCGGCGTGAGCGACCAGACCGCCGCGCCCGTCACGCCGCCCGCGCTCCAAGCGGATGCAAGTCCATGGAAACGTTGGCTGAGTCTGGATAATCGCTACGTTCCGCCTATTTTTATTACCTGCATTTTGATTGGCGGGCATCTCTCCTTCGGAATGCTGGAGAGCTACCAGAAGACGGCTCTGGCGATCGTCGCAAGTATCGCAACGGATCTAGTGCTCGGCCGCATTTTTTTCGGCAAATGGCCCAACCTGGCCAGCGCCTACATCACCGGGATCAGCGTCGGCATTCTGGTGCGCTCGCCGGCGTTCTGGCCGTACCTCTTGTGCAGTGTGATTTCCATCACCTCGAAATACGTGTTGCGCTTGAAGGGCCGCCACATCTGGAATCCCTCGAATTTCGGAATTTCGGCGATGCTGTTTCTCGTGCCGGAGACGGTCGCCACTCTGAGCATTCAGTGGGGCAATTATCTTCTGCCGATGATGGTCATCTGGGCGCTCGGCTCGGTCATCATCTGGCGCTTGCGCCGCTTCCACATCACCGGCACCTACGTGGTATCGTTCATCGGCTTCGCTTTTCTGCGGAGTTTCATCACGGGAAGTCCATGGCAGTCGGAAATCGCGCCGCTCACCGGCCCGATGTACCAGCTTTTTATTTTTTTCATGATCACGGACCCGAAGACCACCGTGCGTTCCAAGAAAGGCCAGTGCATCGTGGTATTTCTGGTGGCGTTTGCTGAATTCCTGCTGCGCCTGGACCAGGTGGTTTACGCGCCGTTTTACGCGCTTTTCATCGTGGGGCCGGCGGCGATGCTGGTGGAGATGTGGCTGGATTCACGCCGCACGCCGGCACCGAGCGTCGGCGCGGGTGCCGCCGCCAGCGCGTAGCAAGTGATGGTAGCGGCGATGCGCGCACGGGCGCTGCCGCCATCGGAAAAACAGGAGAACTTTTCTCATAAATGGTCGGTCCGGAAGGGCGGGGCTTCAGCCCCGCCGTCCAACCCAGCAACGAGAAGGGCTTTAGCCCCTGAAGCCGTACGTTACGATCGCGGCAGAATATTTATGAGATAAGTGCGAATCGTCTCGTGAAAGGAAATCACGCATTGATGCAAGCTCGCCGCAAAATGTGCTCTGCGCTGTTGGCCGTTGCCGCTCTGTGCATGAGCTATGTTCCCAGGCCATCCAATGCCACCGCAGCTTCTTCGCACGCGCGCCCCTCCGGCCCCGTCGAATTCCGAGACGTCACCAAACAGTCCGGCATTCACTTCAAACACAATTCCGGCGCCTTCGGCAAAAAATATCTTCCCGAAACCATGGGCAGCGGCGTCTGCGTCCTCGATTACGACAACGACGGCTGGCAGGATATCCTCTTCGTCAATTCCATGGATTGGCCCGGACACAAAGGCGCGTCGAAATCCTATCCCGCGCTCTATCACAATAATAAGGACGGCACATTTACAGACGTCACACGCGAAGCCGGTCTCGAGATCGAATCCTACGGCCTCGGCTGCGCCGTAGCGGACTACGACAATGATGGCTTCGAGGACATCTACCTCACCACCGTCGGCTCGAACCATCTCTTCCACAATCTCGGCAACGGGAAATTCGCGGATGTCACCCTGAAAGCCGGCGTCGCCGATCCCGGCTTCTCCACCAGCGCTGCGTGGTTCGATTACGACAACGACGGCAAGCTGGATCTCTTCGTAACTCACTATATCGATTGGTCCGTTGCGAAAGATCAATACTGCACGCTCGACAATAAGAACAAATCCTACTGCACGCCGCAAACCTACAAAGGCGAAAGCTCCACGCTCTTTCACAATAGGGGCGACGGCACATTCGAAAACGTCACCAAGCGCGCCGGCCTGCGCGACCCCACCAGCAAATCGCTAGGCGTGGCCATGCTGGATTTCGACAACGACGGCTGGATGGATCTCTTCGTTGCGAACGATACCGAGCCGAACAAGCTCTACCACAATAATCACAACGGAACTTTCACCGACGTCGCCGTCCAGATGGGCGTGGCCTTCAGCGAATCCGGCCGCGTGCGCGCCGGCATGGGCACTGACGCGGGAGACTATGACGGCTCCGGCTGGCAAAGCCTCGTCATCGGAAATTTCACGAATGAAAGCATGTCGCTCTACCGCAATGATGGTTCGGGCCTTTTTGTTGATGAAGAAATATCATCCGGCATTCGCCAGATGTCTCTCCAGGCGCTCACTTTTGCTTGCTTCTTCTTCGACTACGATCTCGACGGCCGCCTTGATCTTTTCGCCGCGAACGGTCACGTTTCGGACGACATCAGCGTCGTTCAACCCACGCTGAAATACGCGCAACCCGCGATCCTGTTTCACAATAAAGGCGATCGCAAATTTGAGGACGCCTCCGCCAAAGTAGGCCCCGCATTGCAACAGCCGGTGGTTGGGCGCGGCGCGGCGTATCTCGATTACGATAACGATGGCGACTTGGACCTGGTTATCACCGCAAACAATGGCCCGGCGCGCCTTCTGCGCAACGAAAACGGCAATCAGAACGACCTGCTGCGTGTGAAGCTCGTCGGCACGCGCTCCAACCGCGACGGCATCGGCGCCAAGGTCACACTTACCACCAGCAAGGGCACGCGCCTATTCCGCATGGTGAAAACAGGTTCCAGTTACGCGTCGCAGAGTGAATTGCCGATAACGTTTGGTTTGGGAAAGCCGGAAGCCGGCAAGACCGTCGCTATTGAGGTCATCTGGCCGAGCGGCCAAAAAGATGCTATTTCAAAAATAAGCGCAAATCAGTTCATCTCCGTCAAGGAAGGTTCCGGAATCGTCTCCGCCCGCCCCATCGTGTTCGGAAAGTCCACGCCGTAGCCGTTCCATATCTGGTGGCCTATGTCGCCCGGCAATAATGGAAAAATACTACAGACACATGTTGCCTGGCGGGTTCTACTGTGTAGCGCTGCGGATGGTCTTAGCCACGAGGAGATTGCGATGTCGTCCACGCGAATAAAACGGATACGCTCGTTTTGAACGTTCAACTGATTTCCGTCGCCAGCAAACTTCTGAAAATCGCGGGCGCGCTCGTCACCTTATACGCCGTAATCACCGCCGCGCTCTTCGCCATCATGCTGCAATCGCCGGACAGATTCGCCGGCACCATGCGGTATGTTCCGTGGCCGGCATTCATGGTCCTGCCCTTCAAGCCGCTTTGGAACGTCGCGCGCAAAGGCCATTTGGACGTGGGTGATATGGCCCCGGATTTTTCGCTCGAAAGTCCTGACCACAAGAGCACTTTTCAGTTGTCCTCCATGCGCAGCCTGAAACCCGTGGTCCTGGTTTTCGGCAGCTATACGTGACCTCCTTTCCGGCGGGAGGTTCCCGCTCTCAACACGCTCTACGAACAATATAAGGATCAGGTGGCGTTCTACGTGGTCTACATCCGCGAAGCGCACACCAGCGACGTCTGGCAGGATCCCGACAATCTGGACGACCACATCATTTTCGCCAGTCCGAAAAATATCGCCGAGCGCAGCGAAATGGGCCAGCTCTGCGTCGTAAAATTAGGAATTCACTTTCCCGCCGTGGTGGATGGTTTCGATAATGCCACCGAACGTAACTACACAGGCTGGCCCGACCGTCTCTACGTGATTGATCGCGAAGGCCGCGTGGCCTACAAAGCGCGCCCCGGCCCCTTCGGCTTCAAGCCCCAAGGCGTCGCGGACACGCTGCAAAAGCTCGTACCTTCTGCCCTGAATCACTGAGTTTCAAACCGCATGACCAATAGCGCGCCACTAGTTGATTTGTACTATTGGTCGGCTTGCGCCTCCAATGATAGTTTCCAGCGGTGTCGTCTCCTTCCGCTGTCTACGATGTTATCGCTCTGGGCGGGGGTTTGTGCGGCAAGGCGGCGTCCATGCAGCTGGCGACGGCCGGTCTGCGCGTGCTCTGCATTGAGCCAGCCGATGCGGCTCGTCAAGCGGTCGGCGAATCGCTGGATTGGTCGGCACCGGATCTGCTGAGCGGGCTGGGCCTGCCGATGCAAGATTTGGTGAGCGAGCGAATGGCGACTTGGAAGCGCCACGTGACCATGAAATTGCGCGACGGCTCTTCCGAGCACTATGTTCCCGGCGGTTGGCTGGCCACTCCGCCCTTCCGTGTCGAGCTACGCACTTTGCACGTGGACCGCTCGCGCCTCGACGAAGAGCTGCTGAAGCGCACGCTCGCAAGCGGCGCAACCATAGTTCGCGACACGGTTGTGAGAGTGCAGCGGAACGGAGACAAGCTCGCAGCCGTACACACGGCGGGTGGCGAAAAGTTTTCTTCTTCGTGGTTCATTGACGCTTCCGGATTCGCAGCTTCTCTTCTACCGCGCGAATTCGATCTTCCCGCGATTCAATTCGGCCCCGCGAAAGTCGCAATCTGGACGTACTTCGCACTGGCGGATCTGGTGGAAGGCACGACTTTATACATGGAGCCGCTGCCGTCCGAATATCTCGACTGGGTTTGGGAAATCCCAATCAGCACGCGAGTCGTCAGCGTGGGATACGTCACCACCGGCGCCGCAATGAAGGCGCGCCGGGAACAAGGTCTGAGCGTCGAGGAAATTTTCCGCCAGCAACTTCTGAAGTTCCCGCGCTTCGAACCGCTGCTGCAAGCCGGATCTCTGGGCCCCTGCAACGTCACCTCTTTTCGCTCGCGCGTTTACGACGGCGTGGCTGGCCCCAACTGGTTCGTCGCCGGCGAAGCCGCGTCCATGGTCGATCCGATCACCGCAAACGGAATGACGGCCGCGTTGCGCCACGCCGCCGAAGCCTCCGCGCTGATTCTGAAATTTCGCAAACGCGGCTCGCTGCCGCTGCACGCCCGGATTTGCTACAACCGCCGCATCCTGCAAATGGCCAAATTTTTCAACAGCGGCATCGAAAAAATCCTCTACGAGCCCGCCGTCAGAAATCGCATCGGCGCTCGAGCTTCCGGCACGGTCTACACCACGCCAGCCTGGAGCATGAACCTGGCCTACGCGCGCCTCAAGCCCAAGGGAATTTTCAAGACGTACCTGTTCGGCCTGGCTCTGGCCCTCTGCCGAGCCGCCGCCTGGATTTTTTCGGAATGTTGCAAACGCTTGCCGCGCGCGGCCGAATCTGCCGCTTGAACCGGTCTTGCTGTGAAGGGAGAACTGTATGTATCTGTTTTCTCGCGGAGCAGGTTATCCGGTCTTATTCATTCACGGTATGCCCACCAGCGGCCAACTCTGGACGCCCATCATCGAAAAACTGCGCGGCCAATTCACCTGCCACGCCGTTGATTTGCCCGGTCTCGGCAAGACGCCGCAAATTCCCCACGGCCCCAAGCAGCTCGAAGTGCTCGCCGACTGCATCGAACAACTCCGCATCCAGCAGGGCATCGAGAGGTGGCACGTCGTCGGCCACGACGCCGGAGCGGCCGTCGCTATCCATTACGCCTTTCGCTTCCAGGATCGCGTCGACCATCTCGCGCTCCTCTCGCCCGCCGTATTTCCGGAGCTGAAGCCGTTCCACCTCTTCCGCATTCTGCGCACTCCGATCCTCGGCGAATTGCTCGCGCCGGCAGTGAGTGCGATTTTCTGGCGGATCGCCATGCGCTACGCTCTGGAAGAGCAGCGCGCCGAACTTCGCGGCGTCGTCAAGGAGTTCCGCGCCCCATTTTCCGGACCATTGGGCTCCTGGCGCCTGATGTCTGTGCTGCGTTGGGGCAATCCCGCGGAAGTTCTCGCCGCCGTTCCGGAAATGCTGCCGCAACTATTGCTCCCCACGCTGATTTTTCAGGGCTCGCGCGATACCGCTGTCCCCGAGGGCTTCGCGCAACGCGCCTCCGCCCTGATTCCGCAGTCCAGATGCATCACGGTCGACTCTGGCCACTTCATTCCATTGAACAAGCCAGAAATAGTCGCCGCCGAACTGCTGCGCTTTTTCGAAGTGAGCGGCGGGGCAAACGCGACCGCCACCGTCAGCGCGTAGCCGCTCCCAGCTTCTCCCCACCGAAACACACGCCTCCATTCAAATCGGTCCCATAGCTTGTCCCCGCGCCGGCAACTTAACCCTAACCAGCCAGAAATCGTTCAAGCTCTTCACCAGTCGCTCGAACTCTTTCAATTCCTGCGGCTTTCTCAGGTAGCAGTTCGCCCTCTCTTGATAACTCGTCACGATATCCGATTCCTCCTCGGAACTCGTCAGCACAATCACCGGTATCGTTTGCAGATGGGGGTTGGACTTTACGCGCGACAGCACTTCGTGCCCGTGCAGCTTTGGCAGGTTTAGGTCCAGCAATATCAGATTGGGGCGAGGCGCTGCTAGATACTTACCTTGATACTGCAGAAAATCCATTGCCTCCGCGCCGTCGGTCACCACGTGAAGACGCGCGTCCTTATTGGCCGCCAGCAAAAGTTCTCGTAGCAGTCTGATATCGCCCTCATTGTCTTCAACCAGCAGAATATCGATCGGCATAATTGCGTTCCTTACGGCTCAAATGCGCGGTGGCACGGGCGCGCGAATGGTGGAAGGGGCCACCCATATGTGATGGGAATATCTTGGAAGGCAATTTCATTGTGAACCATGGGCTGGCGGAGTCAACCGCAGTAAAGAAGAACGCGCCAATCTAAGTAACCCCAGCCCGATCGGCCGCCCGCCCCTTAGTCGGCCTGTAGTTGAACCTGTACCAAGCGACCTTGGTAGAAGCGAACCGGGAACATTCGCGTTGAAGTGGCGCGCTTAGCTCCCGGCCTCAGAGCATCGCTCTCTTAACAGGGCACCTCTCCGGATGGACTTTGTCGGGGCCTGTGCGAAAGCGGGTAACCCTGACAGTCTTATCCGACCGGCCACGCATCGTCTATACGTATTCACCGCACGGTCGAGCGAAATCATACGCAATCTCAGGACGTTGGAACACGCGATCAACCGTAGTTTTGCATTTATCCGATTACACGACTACGCATTCGAGCGATAATCTGCGCGCACAGCCACTTGCCTCGCAAGCACCGGAAGTTATTGAGCGGCTTCGCGGAAAGCATCATTTTCTCGAGGCCCGCTCCAGGAGCTAGCGGCATGACCCGCACCAATCCAGCCTCGGCCAGGCTACAGCGCATTCAACAACTTTGGGTGGAGCTGGGCCGCACGAAATTGAATAGCCCCGAGTACCAAGACATCATGAAAGATATTCGCTCTCTGTCGGGGGAATATCAGTTGCTCGCTGCTGCGCCCCAGAAGGGCGAAAAATCAAAATGATTTCTCGCCCCGCTGCTTGACGCGTCTTCTCGCCAAGCACAACAACCACACCCGCACCCTCCCGCCAAATCAGCGGTGATTTCCCGGCAGCCAAATTCTCACGCAAGTCTTACAACGCAGAAATTTCCGTTCCGCGGCGCGTTAGTCCCGCACACAAATCGTTTTGCCAGTGTCCTGACTCGTATATTTGTGCTGGCCCGCTGGACACGGTGCGGCCTGACCCTGTTGTCCCTGATCTCCCGTCTGCCCGGTTTGTCCCGTTCGTCCGCGATCCCCTGTGTCGCCCGTGTTTCCCTGCGCGCCTTGATCTCCGGCCTGTCCCTGCGCGCCGGTTTGTCCAGCCGCACCTGGATCTCCCGGTTGTCCAGATTGTCCCGTCGGCCCTGGAGGTCCCGCAACCGGCGTCACCGGGGGATTTTCTTGGCAACCCATGGTCAACAGCGCAAGCAAAACCGTGCTGCAAAATAGCGTCCTCTTCATTTTGTCTCTCCTTTGGATTATGGATGCACACCACTACACTGCGCGGCGGTTGACTGAAGAGGGCAGTCGCTGCCAGAGAAATAATTCCGGAAGGGAATCCTATTGTCCACCGTAATTCCACAAAGTCAATCGCCCAGCGCCCCAGTGTGAAGAACCAGTTACATCTGTGCAAAATGCGACATCACGCGCTTGGCCCGGTGCGCCACCGCCACGCAGTGCTCTTTCTTTTGAATTTGATCTTGACCTTGCGAATCGCGCCACAGCGCTATTCATCCTGAGATTCGGCGGTGCCGAATCGAAGCGCTGCGCTCCAACTTGGCAAGTTGCCAGCCCGACGTCGTAGCGCCGACGTCCTGCCGGCTCTTCGCGCTTGGAGTTGGCGTTGCATCCGTAGCGGCCGGCTTTAGCTGGGCGTCGTTGACGTAACCGCTGCTTCGTAGCGGTATGCCACGCGACGTCTTGTATCCTTAAACCTTACTGCCCCGCCAGTTTCGATTCGGGTCGCGCCAAGCCATTTATTCCCAAACTGAAACACCTCGCGTCCGCGCTCGGTTCTCCAGCACGTCCCAACTCCTCCACAAAATCCCGCAAACTCGAACATTCCGCTGCCTTAGTAACCTCTAAGCTGCTCCCTCTCCGCCTAAACCCAATGGTTGGCCGCAGGAGTGCTCTTTCCATCGCATCTCTACTGTTCCAGCCGGAGAAAATGTACAACCAATTTTTTGCATTGCGCGAAAATCCCTTCAACGTAAACCCCGATCCGCGCTTCCTGTTCCTGAACCACCAGACTCAGCAAGCGCTCGACAGCCTCACCCACGGCATCAAGTCTCGCAAAGGCCTCCTCCTGCTCACCGGCGAAGTGGGCACCGGCAAGACCACGCTCCTCCACCATCTGCTCGACAGCCTGCAACGGCAGCGCACTCCCGCCGCCTTCATCTTCAATTCTCACCTGGAAGTAAGCCATCTCTTCGATTTTGTCCTGCGGGATTTCGCCATCAAGTTCGATACCGCCGCACCGAACGACAATCTCCCGCTGCGCCTGCAACAATGGCTTCTCGAAAGTTTTCGCGCCGGCCACACGCCCGTGCTGATCGTGGACGAAGCCCAGGGCCTCGCCGATCGCGTCCTGGAAGAAATTCGCCTGCTTCTGAACCTGGAGACATGCAGTGAAAAATTATTGCAGATCGTCCTCGCTGGCCAGCCGGAATTCGACGACCGGCTCCAGCAGCTCGCTCTCACTCAGCTCAAACAACGCATCGCCCTGCGCTGTCAAACTGCCCCTCTTTCCCGCCATGAAACTCACCAGTACATTGAAACGCGCCTGCACATCGCCGGCGGAAACGGCCTGCCCATCTTCGCCTCGCAGTCCATGGACGCCGCCTACTTTTATTCGCGCGGAATCCCTCGCGTCGTGAACCTGCTCTGCGAGCACGCGCTCGTCAACGCCAGCCTCGAGCGAATCCAACCGGTGCCGCCGCACTTCGTCGCCGAAGTCGCTCGCCAATTTCAGTTCGGCCCCATCAAATCGCTCGCCGCCTCATCCTTTTCCTCAGTCCCGCCTGCCGCGCATTCCCCCGAGATTGCCGCTCACTCCAGATTTATGAACGCGCTCTCGTCGCTAACCGGCGCGCCTCTTCCATCCGGAATGCCCAAGCCAGTCGTGCAGCGATGGGCCGCACCGCCAGACAACGTCTTCAGTCCGCTCCCGCAACTCGCCGCGCCCCGGCCAACGCACTCCCATTCAAAGTTTTTCGCCGACTGGAACAAGTTTTTCGCGGAAGTCATCGGTAAACTAACTGCGGAGCCGCCCATCGGGTTATCGCAGCAGCCCGCGTCCGCTCCAGCGGCGGAACCCACAATCGATTTGCAGGAGCAGCCGGTTCCGCCACCCGCAAAGGCTTCCACCGCGGCCGATAGCCAAGCCGCCAATGCTGCAGCGCCCTCCCCACATGCGGACGCATCACCAGAGGCGAAATCAGCACAGCAGAGCTCTCGCGTGACGACATCAACCGCGCAGCCCCTCCTTGTGCTGCGCTGGGCCACGAAATGGACCAACAGCTTCGTCGTCGCAGCCACCACCACAGCCTGCGCCCCGCCTCCCGCGCTCCTCCTCCAACTACCCAGCCAGCTCTGGCTCACTGCATCCACCTGGCTGCGCCAACCCTGCGATCCCACCCAATGGCGCCTGCCCGCCGTCCCCCCGTTCGAACAACTCCTGCGCCTCAACCACAAAAAAATGTAATCACGCGCGCCATATCCAGCGCGGACCGCCCCAAGCGAGGCCAGTGAATAACCGACGATGTCGGTCTGGGCGCGGCGGGTGGTGCACCCTTCCAAACCACCTAAAGACGTTGAATTTTCCGGTCCCGTACCCTTCCGTTTTTGAAGGGCTCAGGATTAGCCGCACTCTCGTTCAAGACGCCATTCGAACGCTCGCTTCCACTCGCGCCCGTCGCCAATTAGCGCTCCCGCGCAATCTTGCGATACCATTGCTGTTCAATGTTAGACAGCCGACAATGACGCCCGCGTGGCACGATATCTTGCCCACCCGAAAAGGAGCGGCATGGATCGCGATTATGACTTGTTTGAGGTTCTGCCGGATGGCGCTGTTATCTGGCGGGAGACGGTACCGGGCCACGAAAATGCAATTAAGAGATTAATGGAATTATCAAAGCAAACAGCAAACGAAGTTCGCGTGATGCACGTTCTCAGCAAGACTCTGATTGCTTCGCTGAACAAGCCTAAATCGTAACGGGCGGCTGACGCAGCCTTCGCTTGTTGCAGGATGCGGATTTAGACGTTCCGCCACCGGCCAACCCAGCGAGCTCCACCCCTCCAATCATTTCGGCGAGTGAGTACCAGAACTGTCCCTCGCCTGTACAAAAGTACACCCATATTTTTCACTGTACGTACTTCCGTACAGCTGCTTTTTCGTTCCATGAATGCTACCGCTGGTGAGGAGAGAGAACATGAAACTCTTTCGAAAATGTCGCGACGATCGCTTCGCGCTGACCACCCTGCATAATCCCACCATCGAACTCCGCAGCTACGCCGAACGCGTCCAGGCCGCCCAACCAGAGCGCGAAAACCAGGCCGCCTTGGCGGACCAACCCATCCTAATCTCTAGTGCCCCAGTATTAGAAAACGACGTAAACCAATGAAAACAATCACCCGCGACCCGTTCTCACCTCTAGTTTTTCGGCCATTCTGAGCCCGACGTACCGCATAAATCCCTGGACCTTTACAGCATTCGACCGATGGCTCGATAGACGCCTCCAGCTTACTTTCTACCTGCGCAGAATCTGCGCGCTGCTCGACTTCGGAAGCGCCAGGAGGGTCACATGCTCTATTACGCAGTAATTTTCCTGGTCGTCGCCCTGGTCGCAGGCTTCCTGGGATTCGGAGGCATCGCCTTTGCCGCAACGGGCATTGCCCAGATTCTGTTCTTTATATTTCTTGCGGTCTTTCTCGTCACGCTGCTGATGCATCTCTTGCGCCGCGACACCGCGGGGAACTAGCTCGAGTTTCTATCCGGAAAGTGCGGCCGGTAATCCGCACAATTCATGCGTTCTAGGAGATTGAGATGAAGAAGATGATGTTCGCATGCGCGATGAGCGCATTGTTGTTGCTGGCAGTTACCGGTTGGGCAGACGACACCGAAAAGGATCAGGATCGCCTGCAGACTTCCGGCACCGTCCTGCACGAGATCCTGAATGTTCCGGACGACATACCGCAAGACCTGCTCGACAAGGCCGATTGTGTTGTCGTATTTCCTTCCGTGCTAAAGGCCGCATTCGTCGTCGGCGCAAGCTATGGCCGCGGCGCGATGACCTGCCGCCGGGGCCCGAACTTTACGGGCCGATGGGGTGCGCCTTCGATGATGGCTCTCGAAGGTGGCAGCGTGGGCTTTCAGATCGGCGGACAAGCCACAGACTTCGTCCTGCTGGTGATGAATGACCGCGGTGCCAACGGCATCCTCAGCAGCAAAGTGAAGCTCGGCGGCGATGCTTCAGTGGCTGCGGGCCCAGTCGGCCGCGATGCCTCAGCCGAAACGGACGTCACCATGCGCGCTGAGATATTGAGCTACTCGCGGGCCCGCGGCGTCTTCGCTGGTATCTCGCTCGAAGGTTCCACCATCCGCCCCGACAATGATGCCAACGAACGAATCTACGGTGAGAAGATCTCCGCCAAGGACATCGTGCTGGCCCACGATACAACGGTGCCCCCATCGGCCCACAGGCTGATCGCGACGTTGGACGCCAGGACCCCGAAACACGTCGTTCAGCACGGACAGTAGACGAACTGCGCAAAAGTTCTACCCGGTTCCTTCCGAGTGCGTGGCCGCATTCGGAAGGAACTTTTTTGTGTGCGGCGGCAGCGATCAGGCAGTTCGGGCGTTCACGCTTTGCCAGCGTGCATGGCGTAACGAATGCAGGAAATTCTTCCGGTGCTTACGCGCGGGATTTGCGATCCTACTCCAGCTCGATTGCCCGTCTCGTCATGCGACACTTCACGTCCGGGGCGACATCGATTGTGTCATCTACTGAATGGGTTGGCCCAGGGTACTGAGGCGTGCGACTGCAGATTCAATCGTGCTGATCAAGTCCCAAGCACGGGCCTTGGACACTGCCGCGAAGATTCCGGCGCTGCTGGCGGTTTCATGCAGCTGGTCTACATCGGCGATGGTAAATAGAATTAACGGCACCAGAGGATCGATTTTCGAGAGTCGAGTTGCGACTTCAATGCCATTGAGGCCGGGCATGGCGAGATCCAGAATTACGACGTCTGGGCGGAGTTTCCGAAATTGCTTCACGGCTGCACGGCCGTTTTTCGCTTCACCGCAAATCTTCCACTCACGCGTTTCCAGGATTGCGCGAATGATGCGCCGTGTCGTTTCTGAATCTTCGACCACCAGGATTCGGAGATCCATCGGCGCCTCCCACTGTACGGTTATAGCCGCGAATGTGTGCAGCCGAAATACACGCATCCGTGTAAATCCAGGATGGATCGTTGCTATCCGGCCCTACGGTGCGTTACAAGCGCAAGGCAAGGACACACAAACCCTATCCCATCAAGCGTTAGCGCCGCAGGCCTATCTTTGCCTCTCGTTTGCCGGTTCCTACGCTTCGCCGCGTATACATTGTTTACTGTAGATGGCGCGTAACAACTTTATGGTATGAATTCCTCTTCGATGGAAATGGCGCTAAACCTAAGCTTGCGGCGATGTTGTGCGCTTATTTCTGGAGATTATCTGCCTTGCGCAGTCAGTCGAAATTCATATGTAGGTCTGTGGCGTCGGGAGCGTGCAAATCGGCGGCGCCAGTTGACCTTGCACAGCGGAGAAGAGGATGAAACGAACCGAGCCCAGTAAAACGACCACGACTACAATTCCCGGCCCCGGACCCAGCGCGAAAAGTAACGGGCGGAGCGCTGTCGAGAACGAGCCGGTTTCCGCGGATCTGAGCGTAATCCTCGCAAGCCTCCAGACCATGCGCGATGGCGACTTCTCGGTGCGGCTGCCGGGCGACTGGACCGGACTGGCGGGAAAAATCGCCGACACGTTCAACGACATCGTTACGGCCAATCAGCAGATGGCGAAGGAATTAAAGCGCGTCGGACAAGTTGTAGGTAAAGAAGGCCGAACGCGAGAGCGCATGCGGTTTCACCTTCCAAAGGCGGCGTGGGGAGAGATGGAAGTATCGGTCAATACGCTCGTAGACGATTTGCTGCGGCCGACGACCGAAGTTACGCGCGCCATCGCGGCCGTGGCGAAAGGCAATTTGACACAGACGGTTCAACTGGACGTCGACGGGCGCCCACTGGAAGGCGAATTCCTGCGTTCGGCTACGATCGTCAACACCATGATTCAGCAGCTCGGCGTGTTCACGGCGGAAGTGACGCGCGTCGCGCGCGAAGTCGGCACGGACGGAAAACTTGGCGGACAAGCGCAAGTGCCCGGCGTGGCCGGCACGTGGAAGGACCTCACCGATTCCGTGAACTCGATGGCCAGCAACTTGACTGGGCAGGTGCGCAACATTGCTGAAGTGGCCACGGCGGTGGCGAGCGGCGACCTCTCGCGCAAAATCACGGTGGACGTACGCGGCGAAATTCTGCAACTGAAGGAAGCCATCAATACGATGGTGGACCAGTTGCGCTCGTTCGCTTCGGAAGTAACGCGCGTGGCGCGCGAAGTAGGCACGGACGGAAAACTCGGCGGACAAGCGATCGTACCGGGCGTAGCGGGAACGTGGAAGGACCTCACGGACTCCGTGAACGCCATGGCCGGCAACCTCACCGCCCAGGTGCGCAACATCGCCGAGGTGACGACGGCCGTCGCGCGCGGCGACCTCTCGCGCAAGATCACGGTGGACGTTAAGGGCGAAATTCTCGAGCTGAAAGACACGATCAACACAATGGTGGACCAGCTGAACGCGTTCGCGGGCGAAGTGACGCGCGTGGCGCGTGAAGTCGGCACGGAAGGAAAGTTGGGCGGACAGGCGCAAGTGCCTGGAGTCGGCGGCACGTGGAAGGACTTGACGGACAACGTGAACTTCATGGCCAGCAACCTGACTGGCCAAGTGCGTAACATCGCGGAAGTGGCGACGGCGATTGCGAGTGGCGACCTCTCACGCAAAATCACGGTGGACGTGCGCGGCGAAATTCTGCAGCTGAAAGAAACGCTCAACACCATGGTGGACCAATTGAACCGGTTCGCCGGTGAAGTGACGCGCGTGGCGCGCGAAGTGGGCAGCGAAGGAAGGCTCGGTGGTCAAGCCAACGTGCCGGGCGTCGCCGGAACCTGGAAGGACTTGACGGACTCGGTCAATTCGATGGCCGGAAACCTCACCGCGCAAGTGCGCAACATCGCCGAAGTGACGACGGCTGTGGCGCGCGGGGACTTGTCGCGCAAAATCACGGTGGACGTGAAGGGCGAAATCCTCGAACTGAAGAACACGATCAACACGATGGTGGACCAGCTGAACGCGTTCGCGGGCGAAGTGACGCGCGTGGCGCGCGAAGTTGGTACCGAAGGAAAATTGGGCGGCCAGGCGCAGGTGCCTGGAGCGGGAACATGGAAGGACCTCACTGACAACGTGAACTTCATGGCCAGCAACTTGACTGGCCAGGTGCGCAACATCGCGGAAGTAGCCACGGCCGTCGCGCGCGGCGACTTGTCACGCAAGATTACGGTGGACGTGAAGGGCGAAATCCTCGAACTCAAAGACACGCTGAACACGATGGTGGATCAATTGCGCGCGTTCGCTTCCGAAGTCACGCGCGTGGCGCGCGAAGTCGGCACGGACGGAAAATTGGGCGGCCAGGCGCAGGTGCCCGGCGTTGCCGGAACCTGGAAGGACTTGACGGACTCGGTGAACTCCATGGCCAGCAACTTGACCGGCCAGGTGCGCAACATCGCGGAAGTTGCGACGGCTATCGCCAGCGGCGACCTCTCCAAGAAAATCACAGTGAACGTCAGCGGCGAAATCCTGCTGCTGAAAGAAACGATCAACACGATGGTGGACCAGCTGAACGCGTTCGCGGGCGAGGTGACGCGCGTAGCGCGCGAAGTAGGCAGCGAAGGAAGACTCGGTGGTCAGGCGAACGTGCCTGGCGTCGCGGGAACCTGGAAGGACTTGACGGACTCGGTGAACTCGATGGCCGGCAACCTGACCGGCCAGGTGCGCAACATCGCTGAGGTGACAACGGCCGTCGCGCGCGGCGACCTGTCACGCAAAATCACCGTGGACGTGAAGGGCGAAATCCTTGAATTGAAAAACACGATCAACACGATGGTGGACCAGCTGAACGCGTTCGCGGGCGAAGTGACGCGCGTGGCGCGTGAAGTGGGCACGGAAGGGAAGTTGGGCGGCCAAGCCGAAGTGCCCGGAGTCGGCGGCACGTGGAAAGACTTGACGGACAACGTGAACTTCATGGCCAGCAACTTGACGGGCCAGGTGCGCAACATCGCGGAAGTGGCGACGGCGATCGCGAGCGGCGACTTGTCGCGCAAGATCACGGTGGACGTGCGCGGGGAAATTCTGCAGCTGAAAGAAACGCTGAACACGATGGTCGAGCAGTTGCGCTCTTTCGCCGCCGAAGTGACACGCGTGGCGCGCGAGGTGGGTAGCGAGGGCCGGCTGGGCGGTCAGGCAAACGTTACTGGCGTGGCGGGAACGTGGAAGGACCTCACCGACTCGGTGAACGCGATGGCCGGAAACTTGACCGGCCAGGTGCGCAACATCGCCGAGGTGACGACGGCCGTGGCGCGCGGCGACCTCTCGCGCAAGATCACCGTGGACGTGAAGGGCGAAATTCTCGAACTGAAGAACACCATCAACACGATGGTGGACCAACTCAACGCATTTGCCGCGGAAGTGACGCGCGTGGCCCGCGAAGTCGGCACCGACGGCAAGCTGGGCGGCCAAGCGCAAGTGCCCGGCGTCGCCGGCACGTGGAAGGATTTGACGGACAACGTGAACGTGATGGCCGCGAACCTCACCGAACAGGTGCGCGGTATCGTGAAAGTGGTGACCGCCGTCGCGAACGGTGAGCTTACGAAGAAACTCACGGTGAACGCCAAAGGTGAAGTTGCCGCGCTGGCCGACACCATCAACAACATGACGGACACACTCGCGACATTCGCGGACCAAGTAACGACCGTCGCTCGTGAAGTAGGGGTGGAAGGCCGCCTGGGCGGTCAAGCGAACGTGCCGGGAGCCGCCGGAACCTGGAAGGACTTGACCGGAAACGTGAACCTGCTCGCGGACAACCTCACGAACCAGGTGCGCGCCATCGCGGAAGTGACCACGGCTGTCACGAAAGGCGACCTGACCCGTTCGATTCAAGTGGAAGCCAGCGGCGAAGTCGCTGAGCTGAAAGATTACATCAACACCATGATCAACAATCTTCGGCTCACCACCGACCGCAACAACGAGCAGGACTGGCTGAAGACAAACCTCGCGCGGTTCACCGGCATGTTGCAAGGGCAGCGCGATTTGACGACGGTGGGACGCAGCCTGTTGTCCGAGCTGGCTCCACTCGTCAGCGCGCAGCAAGGCGTGATCTATCAAATGGAGTCGGAAGAATCGGGAACCATGGTGCTGCTATCGGCGTTTGCGGATAGCGATCAAGATGGGCATCCGAGCCGTTTGCACGTGGGCAATGGTCTCGTCGGTCAGTGCGCCGCGGAAAAGCAGCGCATGTTGATTACCGATGTGCCCGCGAATGCCGTCCCGATACGCTCCGGATTATTCCAGGCTGTTCCGCGCAGCGTGATCGTGCTGCCGATTCTTTTCGAGGACCGCGTGAAAGCCGTAATCGAGCTGGCATCGCTCACCGTATTCACCGCCTCGCATCTGGCGTTTTTGGACCAACTGACTTCCAGCATCGGCATCGTGCTGAACAGCATCGAGGCCACGATGCAGACCGAAGGCCTGCTGAAGCAATCACAGCAATTGGCCACCGAACTGCAAACGCAGCAAACCGAATTGCAGCAGACCAACGAACAGCTGGCACAGAAGGCGCAGCAGCTGGCCGAACAGAACGTGGAAGTCGAGCGCAAGAACCAGGAAATCGAGCAGGCGCGCCGTGCCGTGGAAGAAAAAGCCAAAGAGCTGGCGCTTACGTCGAAGTACAAGTCGGAGTTTTTGGCCAACATGTCTCACGAGCTGCGCACACCGCTTAATAGCATCCTGGTTTTGGGCCAGCAGCTGGCCGACAACCCCGACAGCAACTTGACGAACAAGCAGGTGGAATTCGCGCGCACCATTCACGGCGCCGGAACGGACCTGCTGAACCTGATCACCGACATTCTGGATCTCTCGAAGATCGAATCCGGTACGGTCTCGGTGCAGGCTGAAGAAGTATTCTTCGCGAGTTTGCTGGACATGATCGCTCGCCCCTTCCGCCACGAAGCGGAGAACCGACATCTCAATTTCGAAGTTCACTCCGATCCGAAATTGACGCGCAGCCTGGTCACCGATTCCAAGCGCCTGCAGCAGGTGCTGAAGAATCTTTTGTCCAACGCTTTCAAATTTACCGAGAAGGGCGGCGTGCGCCTGTCTGTCTTCGCAGCCGAAAGCGGTTGGGCCGAAGAGCACCCGGTTCTCGGAAGATCAGCGTCCGTCGTCGCCTTCGAAGTCACTGATACGGGCATCGGCATTCCGCCGGAGAAGCAGCGCATCATTTTCGAGGCGTTCCAGCAAGCCGACGCCGGCACCAGCCGCAAATATGGCGGCACTGGTTTGGGCCTCGCAATCAGCCGCGAGCTCGCCGGTCTGTTGGGCGGCGAGATTCAGTTGCGCAGCACACCGGATGAAGGCAGCACGTTCACGTTGTACTTGCCGCAAACCTACGTGGGACCCTCGACCGGCGTAGGCGGGACCGAATCCAAATCCTCGGCTCTGCCTGCGACTGGCCAGCCGATACCTGGAGCCGCATCCAAGCGTGCGATCGAGCAGATCACCATCGCAGACGATCGCGAAAATTTGCAGCCGGAAGACGCCATTCTGCTCATTGTGGAAGATGATCCGTACTTTGCCACCATGCTATGCGATCTCGGGCGCGATACCGGATTCAAGGTGCTCGCCGCGACACGCGGCGCTGAAGCTCTCGCCCTGGCTCATGAATTTCAGCCGACGGCTATTTCCCTGGATGTTTTCTTGCCGGACATGCTGGGCTGGACGGTGCTGAATCACTTCAAGCAGGATCCGCGCACGCGTCACATTCCAGTGCAAATGTTGACGCTGGATGAAGACCGCCAACACGGTTTGGCGCGTGGCGCGTTTTCCTACTTGATCAAACCGGCGACATCCGAACAACTGAAGACTGCGTTCGCGCGCATGAAGGAATACACTGCGCCGCGGCGCAAGCGCCTGTTGGTGGTAGAAGACAATCCGGCCGAGCAACTCAGCATCCGCGAATTGCTCGGGTACGAAGATATTGACGTGGAAATCGCGGCCACGGGCTCGCAGGCGCTTGCGGCGATCGACGAGCAGCCGTTTGATTGCGTCGTGCTTGACTTGCGTCTACCCGATATGTCGGGATTTGAGATATTGGAACGCTTCCGCGACACTCCTTCTCTGAGCGATTTGCCGGTAGTGGTGTTTACGGGGAAGGATTTGTCGCCGGAAGAAGATGCGCGTCTGCATTTGCTGGCGCGCAGCGTCGTGGTGAAGGGTGTTGAGTCTCCGGAACGCCTGTTGGATGAAACCGCGCTCTTCGTGCATCGCGTGGTGACCGACTTGCCGCCGGAAAAGCAGAAGATGCTGGATCTGCTGCATCATTCCGATGAAGCGCTGGTAGGAAAAAAGGTGTTGGTGGTGGACGATGACGTGCGGAATATTTTCGCGCTCAGCAGCGTGCTGGAACGCCGCGGAATGTTGGTGCTGACTGCAGGCACCGGCCGCGAGGCGATCAATACGCTGGAATCCACTCCGGATGTGGCGATCGTGCTGATGGACATCATGATGCCGGACATGGATGGATACGAGACGATGCAGATCATCCGTCGCAATCCTTCCTTCCGGCGCTTGCCGATCATCGCATTGACGGCAAAAGCCATGAAGGGCGACCGCGAAAAATGCTTGGAGGCGGGAGCTTCCGAATATCTGGCGAAACCGGTGAACACCGAGCAACTGCTTTCCGCATTGCGGATGTGGTTCCATCGGTAGCATGATTCCGGTTTCGGGTGATTGCGACTCGATCGTAGAGGACGGCCCAACACCGTCTGAAGCGAGAGGAAGAAAATGGGCGAGCAGGACAAAGTAAATATTCTGATGGTGGACGATCAGCCGGGCAAGCTGATCACCTACGAGGCCATCCTCAACGAGCTAGGCGAAAATCTGATAAAGGCGCGGTCGGGCAAAGAAGCGCTGGACCATTTACTGAGGACGGACATCGCGATCGTGCTGATGGATGTAAGCATGCCGGAACTCGACGGGTTCGAGCTGGCGGATATGATCCGGCAGCACCCGCGGTTTCAGAAGATTGCGATTATTTTTATCTCCGCGGTGCACTTGACGGACCTCGACCGGCTCAACGCTTACCAGCGCGGCGCCGTGGATTACATTTCCGTGCCCGTGGTTCCCGAACTGTTGCGCGCGAAGGTGCGAGTTTTTGCGGATCTGCATCGCAAAACGAACCAGCTGGAATCGCTCAATCGCGACTTGCGCACACTTTCCGCCCGGCTGCTTGCGATGCAAGATGAGGAACGCCGCCGCATCGCGCGCGACTTGCACGATAGCATCGGACCTTTGATCGCGGCGCTCTCCATGAATAACGGAATGCTGGCGCAGCGAACGAAACAGCTTGGACCTGAGGTTGCCGAGGCCTTGGAACAGAACAATCAGTTGGTGGAACAGCTTTCGAAGCAAACTCGCACCATTTCGCATCTGCTCCATCCGCCGCTTTTGGACGAGATCGGCCTATTGCCCGCAATCAAAATGTTCGCGGAAGGTTTTGCCGAGCGCAGCAGCGTCAAGGTTGACGTCGAACTGTCGCCGGAGATCGGCCGGCTGCCGCCGAACGTGGAGATATCGGTTTTTCGAATCGTGCAGGAGTGCCTTACCAACGTGTACCGCCATTCGGGAAGTAAAACCGCTCGCATCAAGATCGCGCCTACCCAGGATAAGCTGCTCACGGTGCAAGTCTGCGACGAAGGCAAGGGCATGCCTCGCACCCATGGCGTGCCGGCATCCCCGGGATCAAATCATGGCGTGGGATTGAGCGGGATGCGTGAGCGTTTGCGCGAACTCGGCGGCACGCTGGACGTTCAATCGAGTGAGAACGGCACGAAGGTGATTGCGGCTGTCCCCGTCCATAAGACGATGGTGAAAACTCTATGATTTCGGCTTGTGACGTTTTGCGAATGGAAATGTTCGCGCCTGTGGGGTTGCACACCCCGACGAGACGCGCAGGAGAGCTCTGATGCGCACTCGATTCCTGATCGTGGACGATAGCGAACTCGTCCGGAAATCGCTGCGCACCGTCTTGCAAGCCAATCCCGACTGGGAGATATGCGGTGAGGCGGCTGATGGTGAGAGCGCCGTCGACATGTTCAAAGAATTGCATCCCAATATCGTGATCCTGGATTTTCAAATGCCAGGCATGAATGGTATCGAAACAGCGAGGCGCATGGCTGAGATCGCGCCGGCGGTACCGATCGTTCTGTTCACGCAACACGCCAGCACAGATTTGGAGCGGCACGCCCGAGAAGCCGGTATCCGATCGGTCGTTTCCAAGACCAACGCGTTTCCCATGGTGGGAATGATTGAGGCGCTGCTGGGGCCTGCGGATCCCGCAGGGACGGGCGCTGGAGAATCAGCGGGTTCTGGGAAGGACCAGGCTGAATAGCTCTGGGCGTGACGGCATGCCTGAATTAGCGTCAGGACGGTAGAGGCCAAAAATACGTTGGTTAATGTATGGAGCGGAATCGAGGGGAGGTCCATATTGAACTCAGGCTCCCCAGTAAAACACGCAGTCTGCACGCCGGGAGGATGTTCCCCCATCCTCCCTCCCCCCTTCTAACGGGACCCGCTAGCGATTCAGTAAACCACGACCGTAAGCGCAAGGCGTCGGCGGAGCGTCCTTCCGGCAACGGCACAATTTCGCGGGCGAGGATTTTAGTCCTATTCTCTTTTCAGACGGTCGAGAAGCGGGGGCGGCAGCTCGTGGAGCATTTCCAGGAAGACGCCGTTGGTCCAGCCAAATCCAATCACGTTCTGGCTGTAGCCCTTCACGATACGAGTGATGGAAGTGCGTTTAACGACGTTGTACTTTTCTCGAATGTATCGGTCGGTCACAAAATCCTCAATCACCATGCTCAGGAAATTATAGGCGACGCGATCGGCGTCCGCGCCGAAGCCGTAGCGGCGCATCCCGTCCACCGCAAGCAATTGGATGGGCGCCCAGCCGTACGGGTAATCCCACTGCGCTTGCGACTCCACGCGGCTCATGGCGAGGCCGCCGGGCTGTTCGAACAATGAAAGATTTTTCACCACCGCCTGCGCTTGCTCGGGCGATGCTAATCCCGCCCAAAGCGGATAGAACGTGGTGGCGTACTCGTAGGTGGATAGCGTGTGGGTCATGAAGTTGTAATCGAAGTAGAGGCCTTGCTTCGGGTCCCAAAGATATTTCTGGATTAGTTTTTGACGCTCGATCGCGCGGGCGTTCCACTTCGCGGCTTCGTCTGGCCGCCCAAGCAGAATACTTATGCGCTCCAAGTCCTTCTCAGTTTTGTACAGGAGGCTATTCAGGCACACCGGCGCGTAATGGTGCGTCTCGCCGCTGAACGGGCCGAAGCGAAACGAAACATCGAATCCCGATTCGCGCATGCTGCGATCGCCTTTGTAGAAGTCCGCTGATAACGTGACCTGATCCACCGGCGCATGTGAATTCGCTGGATTATCCTTCGAGTCTTGTCCCGCCTGCCCGTCGTGAGTGAAGACAGGGAAGAGCGGCCCGACAGTAGATTCGACGGGATGATCCTTGTCCACAGGCACAAGATGAGGGTCTTTAGCGCCGTTCATAAGCAGAAAGTATTGCGCGGCACCGCGGTAATAATCGCTCGGGTCGCCGATAATTTCGGGCACGGGGCCCTCGCCATGATCGAAGTAACGAGAGAGGCCAGTCTCGCCGGCCAAATGAGGCGGGTGAGTCCATTGCTCGTAGTCGGTCACCGCAAAATCGTAGGCTTTCTGCAGCCACGCAATATCTTTCTGCTGCGAAGAGGGGTCTTCCGCGTCATACACCGCCAGAATCATGGAAGTGAGAAAGGGAGGCTGCGAGCGCGTCAGATAATAGGTGCGGTTCGCGTTGAGGATCGAGCCATAGTGCTGAATCTCGTAAAAAAAGTTTTCCACCATCCCCTTGGCAAGTTCCAGGCGATTGGCGCGCAGCAGGCCGAGAATGATGAAGTAACTGTCCCAGCCGTACATCTCATTGAACTGGCCACCCGGCACGACGTACGCGTGCGGCAGATATAGCAGCCCCGCCTTGGAAATTTTGTGCAAATGAACGTCGTTGGGGTCGCTGATGATCTCCGGCAAACGTTCGACGCGCACTCGGCAATCCTTCACCAGTTCCTGAAAAGCCGGCAAACTCTGGAAATCCGCCGGGAAATACAAATACTGCTCGTCGCCGATTTTCTGGTCCTCATAGGTCTTGCATTTGTCGAGCGAGCGGGTGAGGTGGTCCCAACTTACTGAGATGTATTGCTGGACATCGTCGAAGTGCTGAAATTCATTCTTCATAGAATGGTCGTGGAACGCAGGCTCAGTATACGTCGCATCGAGCCAGGGAGCCGAAAACAGGACAAAAGTGAACGCCAGGCAGAACCACCTGCAGATCGAGAATTCTCCCGCAATCACACGAGGCGAATTCAGCGCGCGAGACATCCTTTCCTTCCAGCACACGTGAGTGTGCGAGTCGCCGTGCCAACCAAGTTTATGGCCAGCCAGCCCCGAGACAATATCAGGTGAATGCTGGATTCAATCCAGCGACAGGGTGCGCGATGCTTGCAGCTGCATCCCAGCAGATTCTACCCGGCCCTCGGATAATCTCCACAGCCTCATCTTCGACGGCCGGCGTAAGTGTCCTATTGTGAACAACAAGCGCTACACCTAACTGGCAATATTCGTGCTACGAATGCAATAGCGAAGCTTGCCTGGATCATGGCAGATCCAACTTGGGGTTAACGTGAAGCTAAGCTTACGCCTGATTTTATTTCTGGTTGCGGGCGTCACCATCGTTACTTTCGTCGTGTCCAAAAACGAAGTTCGCGCGGAGAAGCGCGGCTTGCGCACGGACCTGGTGCATCGCGCCGAAATTCTGTCAGAGAGCCTGCAGGAAATCGTGGAACCGGCCCTGGAGAAGGGCTCGCGCGAACAACTGCGCCGCATCGTCGACCGCTTCGGCAATCGCGAGCAGCTCGCGGGCGTCGTGGTCTACGATAACCACGGGCAAGTGCTTGCGGAGAGTTCCAATCTGCAGAGCCGCTTCGTTCCTCCTCCTGTTCCGCTGGCACAGGTGACTGCAAGCCAAAACGGCCTGAGCCAATTTGTGACGATCGGCTCCGAGCCAATGCATGTGTACTACATGCCGCTGCACGACAAGGGGGCCGTCACCGGCGTGCTGGGAATTTTTCACGATGTGGCCTACATCGAAACGCAGAGCGCGCGTATGTGGCGCGCAACTTTTTGGCACGTAATCGCCGAGGTGCTGCTGATCGTTCTTATCACCGTGCTGATCATTCGCTGGACGATCGTTCTGCCGATTTCGCGGACAGCTCAGTGGATGAAAGATATTCGCCGCGGCCGCGTGATGCCCAGTCCGCCGGGCCCCAAGGAAAGTTTTCTCGCTCCATTCACGAACGAGGTGATGAATCTCACTCGCAGCCTCGCTGATGCGCGCTCTGCCGCTGAAGAGGAAGCGCGGCTGCGTGAATCCGGCGAATCCGTATGGACCGCGGAACGATTGCGCGTAAGCATTCAGGGAAAAGCTTCGCAGGGATCGCTTGTGGTTGTATCGAATCGCGAGCCCTACATGCACGTCCACAAAGGAAAGGGCATCGAGCTGCTGGTACCGGCGAGCGGATTGGTCACGGCGCTCGAACCGATTTTACGGGCCTGCGACGGAATCTGGATTGCCTCGGGCTCGGGCGACGCCGACCGCGAAACCGTGGACGATCAAGATCACATCCGTGTTCCGCCGGATAAGCCTGACTACACTCTGCGCCGCGTCTGGCTCTCGAAAGGAGTGGAAAAAGGCCATTACTACGGATTTTCAAACGAAGGGTTATGGCCGCTGTGCCACATCGCGCATACCCGGCCAATTTTCCGAGCTTCGGACTGGCAAGCCTATCAGGAGGCGAACCGGGAATTCGCCGAAGCAGTACTACATGAAATCGAGGGCGTCGAGCATCCGCTTGTGCTGGTGCAGGATTATCATTTCGCACTGCTGCCGCGCATGGTGAAGGAAGCGCGGCCCGACGCGCGCGTGGCAATTTTCTGGCACATCCCGTGGCCGAATCCCGAAGCGTTCGGGATATGCCCGTGGCAACGTGAACTTGTGAGCGGCCTGCTGGGCGCGGACTTGATCGGATTCCAAATACAAGCGCATTGCGATAATTTCCTGGAGACGGTGGACGCCGCTCTGGAATCGCAAATCGAATGGGAGCGGTTTGCAGTGAAGCGCGGCGGACACCTCACCTTCGTCAAGCCGTTTCCGATTAGCGTGGATTTTCGCGAATCGCAACGCGGCCTGGAGCCAGGCGTGTCGCCGTACGTGCTGCGCAGTGAACTACTGAGCAAGCTGGGCATTAAGGCGAATTTCATTGGAATCGGCGTGGACCGCGTGGACTACACCAAGGGATTGCTCGAACGACTGCGCGGCGTTGAACGATTTCTGGAGAAGTGGCCGGCATATCTGGAAAAATTCACCTTCGTGCAGATCGGCGCGCCCAGCCGCACGGAAATCGAGCGCTACCACGATTTCCTGGCGGAGCTGGAAGCCGAAGCGGCGCGAATCAATGCACGCTGGCAGACGCCGGTCTGGAAGCCCATCGCGTTGCTCACGCGCCACCACAGCCACGAAGAAATTGTTCCGTATTACCGCGCGGCGGACTTCTGTATGGTCACTTCGCTGCATGATGGAATGAACCTGGTGGCAAAGGAATTTGTTGCCTCGCGCGATGACGAAGAAGGCGCGCTGATTCTGAGCCAGTTCACCGGGGCGGCCCGTGAATTGCGCGATGCGATAATCGTGAACCCCTACGACGTGGAGCAGCTGGCGGAAGCGATTCGCGTCGCGCTGGAAATGGATACGGCGGAACGCCAAACACGCATGAGGCTGATGCGCAGCAATGTCATGCGTCATAATGTGTTTGCATGGGCGGGCAGCCTGATCACGGAGCTTTCTGAGATCCGCATTGAGGAAGCGCAGCCTGAACTCGGGCACGCCCTATGAACGGAACTCGCACGGCAACTAAACCCACATTGCAGATAAAGCCAAAGGAAAAGAGGGCTTCTGAGCACACGCGAGCTCTCGAAGTTGCGAGTGGCGCGAATGGCAATACTGCGGTCTATGCGCCGCGCAATTTGTTTCGTGCGTGGCCTGAAATCGCCGGGCGCATTCGCGACGCCGAGATGTGCGCGCTACTGCTGGATTTCGACGGCACACTGGTAAAGCTGCAGCGAAACCCGTGGGAGGTGCGTGTTCCGCAGCGCACCAAGAACATGCTCGAGCGCCTGTCGCGAAATCCGAGATTGTTCGTCGCGATCGTCAGCGGGCGCCGCTGCCAGGATTTGCAAACTCGCATCGGGGTCGAGACCCTGCATTTCATTGGCCTTCACGGAGCTGAAGAACAGGGCAAGCAGACGAAGATCAGCAACGAATCGGCCAGAATTCTTGCTCGGGCGCAACAAGGCGCGCGCACAGGAATGGCCGCAATGCGCGGCATGCGCATCGAAGACAAGGGGATGAGCTTTGCAGTTCACTATCGGCAGGCCAGCGCTCCCATCGCGCGCACGGCAAAAGCCTGCCTCCTGGACGTGGTCGCGCCGTTGCGGGATACCTTAAGAGTTCTGGAAGGCGCGATGGTGTGGGAGGTTGTGCCCAACGAGATCCGTGGAAAAGGCGGCGCCGTGCGGGACCTGCTCAGCGATTTCCCGCCGAGCACGCCGGCGATATATATCGGCGACGACGGCACGGACGAAACCGCGTTTTGCGCGCTAGGCGATCAGATCACTATCCGTGTGGGAAAAGTGCAAAAGAGCTACGCGAAATATTACGTGCGGGATCCGGACGAAGTGATGCGCTTTCTGCTGCAGCTCGAAGCTGAAGTCCGGTGGCCCTGATTCGCAGGCTACGCTATCCATCGAGCTCCCGAGATATATTCGTGACTCGCGTTCCCATGTAAGACTTCAAGCTGACCTGGACATGCTCGCGCCCTGAAGACTTCTGGCGACTCGTTGTGTAAGGGTGATCTGCCTCGTTCGGGCGTGCTCGTCGCGTAGCGCCTGAATGACCATCCATTCCACGTCGGTCGGGCGGCAGGGAGCCGAGATGACGTCAAAGGCGCCCAGCCGCATCGCTTCCAGATATTCATCCCAATTCGTGAGGCGAGTCGTGAGGACGACTCGGATTTTGCACCCTCCGACTCGCACGACAAGCAGCAAGTCGCGGTAATCACCATCGACCAGTGAATGAGCACAGAAGATCAATCCCACGCTTTCCTGGTCCATGATCTTCGAGCACTCACGCACGGTCGAGGCGGGGATCGGATCCAGCCCCTGCTTCGCCAAAATATTGCACATCGCGCGACGCTCTTCCACATCGCATGAAGCAATCACAACTTGCCAGGGAACGTACATTCGGAACCTCCTGCGTTTTGGGACTCGCCATCGAGCTGCTCCTCGCGAGGCACGTCAGTCCGGTTCATTTGCGAGGCATCGCCCAATGGCTAAAAAGCATGACTAAGGAATTCAAAAGAAGAAACACGTCCAGCAGTGTTTCGCGGGCTTTGCTTTTTTTGTGGATTGGGGGCATGGACGTGATAGCGCTAGGCAGCGGGCCGGTGGCGTGTGCTGGCGGCCTTGCGTGCGGCTGCGCGCCGGCCGGTCTTTGCTTTCGTGCGCACCGCTTTCGCAGCTGCATTCCGCCTGGCCGTCGGTCCGCGAAGACGGGCGCTTGTGCGTGCCTGTTCGGAAAGCGCTTTAGGCGATGCCGACCGAGTGCTTTCCTGTTGCAAAGCTCGTAATGTGGCGCGCGACCGCTTGCTCGAGACCTTGCGCTGCGGAGATTTGCCCTTGCGCAAATCGCGTCGTGCCTGCTGACGGATTGAAGCGGGTCCTTTCGTTGGCGGCGGCAAATTCACGCCGGCGCGGCGCGCTTTTGACAGACCGATGGCGATCGCCTGCTTCACACTGGCGGCGCCATGCTTGCCTTCCCGTACGTGGTCAATTTCTTCGCGTACGAATTCGCCTGCCTGCGTCGAGGGAGATTTCCCCTCGCGTAGATCCTCCCGCGCGCGTTCCAGGGTTTCCTGATCATCCGAGGTCGGCATAGCGATTGCTCCTTCACTGATAGCGTGGCCCATTTGAAAAGTTTTGGCGAGGAGAGGAGGGGAACCGGCCCAGCCCTCATACCTTGCTCTCGCAAGGTACCCGATTCCCATTCCTCTCCCACGCCGCGCATTGTGCCGGGGACTGCGGCGAGGAGGAATACGGACAACTTCCTAAGGTTCAGGGGGAATTGCTGTACACGCTGAGTTTCTACTGAACTTTGCGGCATGTGCTGGCGAATAAATTTGAACGGACGGCGTCGCAGAAAAGGAAGGAGGGGCTCCCGATTCTCGGCGGCAGCCCCTTTTTGGAGGAGACAGGTGAGAGGATTTATTACAGCGGATAAATATTTCGGGAGCTTTTCGACGTGCTCACGCCGTCTTGCTTAACGGCGGCAAAGAATCGCGCATTTCCACAGTGCGGCCGGAAACCGAGAGTGGCGCTCCGCTCTCCGTCACGTAATACCGATCCGGAGCAAACGCGGATTCGCAAAATGGGCACATCTGATACCGCGGCCGCGAGCGCACGGGTCTGTGCAGCAGATACATGGACTCCGCCCACTCCTCCAATACAATCCGCGCGGCGCATTTTGTGCATCTGCAGCAAAGATATGTGTACATCGCATGCCTCCCAGGGTGACCAACAATAAATGGCGTCCACGATCCCAGTGCTGCGAAAAAGGTCAGGTTACTTCCGGCTCGAAAGAGAGTGCATAAGCGCCGTCCTCCACTTTACGTTTTCGCGGATTTCGTTCAATACAGTGGAATACCTAGGGAGGGGTGCGCGATTACTCAGCGCCGAAACAGCCTGTGGATTCCCGGCTCGTAACTGCTTCTGTATACGGTGATTCCCTCAGGTATCTAGGGAGTTCCGTTGATGTTCATCGGCAGGCCCGCGCAGTACCTTTTCCCCGCAAGCTCGCGGGTAAAATCCGCGAAGAGGAGAACGTCATGTTGCGATGGGCCTTAATCTTTCTAGTTGTTGCAATCGTAGCCGGAATATTTGGCTTCGCCGGCATCATGATGGCCGCCGCTGGGATTGCGAAGCTGTTGTTCTATCTTTTCTTGGTATTGTTCCTGGTTTCTTTGGTTATGGGTCTCGTCAGCCGAACGTGAAATTTCCGGGCCCAGCCAGCGAAGTCGCGCCGCGGTCTCACGCCTCGCGCGATCTCTTCCATTTGCTCGCCGTGGTTGTCGCGGTCGCGGCAATCGCGGCGCTCTATTTTGCCAAGATCGTTCTGATTCCCTTCGCGCTGGCTCTGCTTTTCACGTTCATCTTGACGCCCGTGGTCAGGATCCTGGAGCGCATCCATTTTCGGCGGATTCCTTCCACGCTCCTGGTAGTAGCTCTCGCCGTTGCCGCTTTCGGCGCCGTTGGGTGGACCGTCGCGAAGCAACTCAGCGAGGTCGCCAATCAGCTTCCGGCCTACAAATCCAACATCAAGGGGCGCTTGGCTTCTCTGCATTGGCCCGCGAATCATTCGTTGGATAGTGCTTCGGAGACGATCACGGAAATCAGCAAGGATCTTGCCACCAGTCCCATCGCATCGCATCCCGCCAGTCCGGCAGCCGCGCAGTCTTCGGCTACTCACTCCACTCCGGCGGCTCGGCCCCTTCCCGTGGAAGTCGTTAAGGCTCCGGCGCTGCCGTTGGAATCGGTGCAGAGCGTTTTTGAACTGCTAGGGAGCGCAGTGATCGTCCTGGTCTTCACGATTTTCATGCTGATTCGCCGCGAAGACTTGCGGAACCGCCTGATCTCACTGGCGGGTGAAGGCCATCTTCACCTGGTGACGCAAACTCTTGACGACGCCAGCGCGCGCGTCAGCAAATATTTGCTTTTGCAGTTCGTCGTGAATACCTGCTACGGAATTTTCATCGGTGCGTGTCTTCATTTCATTGGCGTGCCCGGGGCTTTGTTGTGGGGCGTGCTCGCCGGTGTGCTGCGCTTTCTGCCTTACATCGGTCCGCCGCTGGGGGGAATTATGCCGCTGCTTCTTTCCCTCGCGGTCTTCCATGGCTGGACGCGGCCCCTGCTCACTCTGGGGCTTTTCATCGTCACCGAGTTAATTGTTTCCAATTTTATCGAACCGATGCTTTACGGAATTCACACGGGGATTTCGTCGCTGGCGATTCTGGTTGCGGCGATCTTCTGGACCGCAATCTGGGGACCCATCGGACTCGTTCTCTCGACGCCCTTGACCGTTTGTCTGCTGGTCGCGGGGCGTCACGTTCCCCGGCTCAGGTTCCTGCACATTCTTCTGGGCGACGAGCCGGTCTTGACACCGTCTTCTCGTTTTTATCAACGCCTGCTGGCCATGGATCACGACGATGCGCGCCGCGTCCTGGAGAGGCAACTGGAAGGGAAGACGCTGGAAGAGCTCTACGATTCGGTATTAATTCCGGCGCTGAGTTTGGCGGAGCACGATCGTCACCAAGATCGACTGGACGACGCCAGCCAGAAATTCATCTGCCAGAGCATCAGCGAGTTGATCGAAGACCTGTGGGAACCGCGCGAGAAGGATGCCTATAATGCTCACGAATCCGGAGCGGGGGAGGGATTATCGCTCAACTATGAAGCTCATCCCGTGCACGTTGCGCCCTCGCTGAATATTCTCTGCCTGCCTGCGCGAGATGAGGCCGACGAACTTGTAGCCACCATGCTAGCGCAGGTTTTGGAACGAGCAGGACATCGAGCGCAGTGTATCCCGTTGGACGCTACCGGTGAAATGCTCGAGCAAATAAGACAAGCGCAGCCTGACGTGATTTGCATCTCGGCGCTTCCTCCATTTGCCGTGCCGCATGTGCGCTCGCTCTATGCGAAATTACGCGCCCAGCAACCGCAATTAAAAATCTTTGTCGGCTTGTGGCATTTTTCCGGCGATCCGTTGAAGATCAGCCGCCGTCTCGGCCTGACGCAAGGCTCGCAAACGTTCAGCACGCTCGCAGAATTTATCGAGGAGTTAAAAACCGCGCCAACTACTGCCCCCGTTGCGGCGAATGCCTATTGAGATTTTCTGCCGCGCCGGTAGCCGGTGACTTGCGATGTGTCTGAATAAATCCTCATGAACAGCCGGCGTTGGCGAAATATGTCCCGGCATCTTTGAGCAGCGGCCTACGAAATGCTTTTCACGCTTTTACAGGCATAACCCTATAGCTAGTTACCGCAAGGAAGAATATATTCGACTGTATTGCTGGAGTTTTGGTATTTTACATCGGCCCTGGATTCCCTGTTCGCAACTTACGTGACACAACCGACCGGAGAAACCGCCAGAGGGCAACCGGCGGAAATCGTTCAAGAGGAGATGATCTCTGATGCGTAGCCGATTTATTCGTCCTTTTCTACTCGCAATCGCAATGCTATTTCTTTCTTCCGCGTCCTTCGCGCAAATCGGTGTAGCGATCACCATCGCGCCTCCGGCGCTTCCCGTTTACGAGCAGCCGGTTTGCCCCGGTGACGGCTACATCTGGACGCCCGGATATTGGGGCTGGGGCGACGACGGTTATTACTGGGTGCCCGGCACGTGGATCGAAGCTCCGGAAGTAGGTTTCTTCTGGACGCCTGGCTACTGGGGTTGGGGCGGCGCCAGTTTTGTTTGGTATGACGGCTATTGGGGCCCGACCGTAGGGTTCTATGGCGGCATCAACTATGGTTTCGGTTACTTCGGCCACGGCTTTGAAGGCGGGCGCTGGGACCACGGCCATTTCTTTTACAACCGCGCCGTAGCCAACATAGACGTCAATGTGATTCACAACGTGTACGAAACGAAGGTAGACGTGCGAAACGATGTACACGTCAGTTATAACGGCCACGGCGGGATCGACGCTCGTCCGACGGCGCAGGAAGAAGCTGCCGCGCACGAACGGCACATCGGTCCGGTCGCCGCACAAACGCAGCACGTGAACGCCGCGCGTGCAAATCCAGCTCTGCGCGCTTCCGCCAACCATGGCAACCCCCCGATCGCCGCAACCGCCCGACCGGGAGAATTTAACGAGCGCGGAGCGGAAAATGCCGCCGGTCACGCCAATCCTGCGGTACACCCGCGCGATCTTCCGCCTGCCACGCGCGCTCCTGCTCCTAACACCGGGAACGCCAAGTTGGACCAGAAGTATCAACAACAGCAGGACAAGCTGGCCGCGCAGCAGGACAAGGAACGCCAGAAGCTCCAGCAGCAGCAGGACAAGGAGCATCAACAGCTGGCGAAGCAGAAAGCCAATGATCAGAAAACCCAACAAGTGGAGCAGAAGCACCAGCAGCAGACGCAGCAGCTAGTTCAAAGACACTCTCAGCAGCAGCAACAATTGCAGCAGAGGCAAGCACCGGCTCCGCGTGCAGCTGCACCGGCGAGGCCCAAGTAATAATTCTTGGGGTATCTCTGACGTGATGAAGGCGAGGGAATGGGCCATGTGGCTCATGCCCTCGTCCCATTTTCAGGCCACGAAGTGCGAGTGATTCCGCCGTTTGTGTTTTCCTGAAAGAATTTTCAAATGGGATTTTCTGCCGCAAGAGCCAGGGTTTTCGGGGAAGGGATGTATTGACTGCCACTTATGGCCGCTGGCCACCAAGGCCGCAGAAGCCGCGGCCCCGATGGTCAACGAGGACTTTGCAGGTTCAACCCACGAAATGCGCTAGGACTTTTTCCGCGGAACCTTAGCGCCTTTCTTGCGTGCCTCGGAAAGTCCAATCGCAATCGCTTGTTTGCGGCTGGTCACTTTGCCGCCCTTGCCACCTTTGCCCGAACGCAGCGTGCCACGCTTTTCGCGATGCATGGCGCTCTTCACGCTCTTGCCGGCAGCTTTTCCGTATCTTGCCATCACGTTCCTCCTCTTGGCCGGATCGTCAATCGATAGCGACGGACCGATCAGGCTCTCTTGGCGCGGCTTTGGACTACCGTATCTGTCTGGTAAGCACGCGTGAATTCATCGACCTGCTTTTGCGCCACGTCCTTGGCGATTCCGTAGCGCTCCTGAATCTTTCCGATCAGTTGGTCGCGCTTGCCGTTGATCGCGGTCAGATCGTCGTCGGTGAGTTTGCCCCACTTCTCTTTCACCTTCCCCACCGACTGCTTCCATTTGCCTTCGATTTGATCCCAGTTCATTTTGAGCCTCCTGAATTGAATATCCAACTGCTCATCCATAGTGGAGACAATGTCTCGCGCTCGGAATACAGCGCAATACCTAGCTGCACCGGACATTTCGCCTGACGCACTCCGTACCGAGCGCTGCCAAGAAGTGCGCTTTCCGGGAACGGTTCCCGGCGCCACTGCTTCAGCATGTTCGCTAGCTGCCCCCTACCGGAACCTGGAACGAAGCCTACAGCGTTTGCTTTATGGCTAAGGCTATGAAGGAAGCCTAGTCTAATCATGCAATCACGAAAATCTGGTCGCTGACACGACCTACAGCAGCAACAGGGGGATTTAAATGACTGAAAATAATCTAAAAAGCCTTTACGTGGATGAACTGCGAGATCTCTACAGCTCCGAGCAGCAGTTAATCAAAGCAATTCCGAAAATGGCGAAAGCCGCAAATTCCGATGAACTCCGCAAAGGATTCGAGGAGCATCTGGAACAAACCCGGGGCCACGCCGCTCGGCTAGAACAAATCTTGACCGGCTTGGGTGAGCCCGTGAAGGGCAAGAAGTGCAAAGGCATGGCCGGCATCGTGGCGGAAGGTGGTGAAATGATGTCCGAGGATTTCGAGGGAGCACTGATGGACGCGGCCCTGATTTCCGCGGCTCAACGCGTCGAGCATTACGAAATCGCCGCTTACGGCGCAGTGCATGCCTACGCCGAATTGATGGGCGAGACTGAAGCAGCATCGCTGCTGCAACAGACGCTCGATGAAGAGAAGGAAACCGATCAGAAGCTCACGGAGCTTTCGGAACAGATTAACTCCGAGGCTTTCAATGCGGGTGCCGAACCAGAAAAGGAAGAAAGCAGGCCGCGACAAAAGACAGCCAAGGCTGGCAGCGCGAATTAATTACGCCAGCCGGCTCCGAAGGGCGCGGACTCGTTGCCGCGCCTTTCGGCAACACATAAAGGGAGAAGAACATGCTGCTGCTCATTCTGACGATTGTTCTAATTCTCGCGCTCTTTGGCAGTCTGCCCACCTGGCCCCACAGTAGGGAATGGGGCTATTACCCAAGCGGTGGCATCGGCTTGGTGCTGGCGATCCTGTTAATACTGTTTCTGATGGGCCGTTTGTAGCAGTCTTAGTATTGACGGGAGCGGTCGACGAACCTCACCGGTGTTTGCATCTGCGCTGATTTCACGGCCGACGCGATCACCTTGGCGGCAAGTGGATCATATATGAAGTAATTTCCGGGATGCGCTTCCAGTACTTCCGTGAGGCGCGCCTTTGCATTCTCCAAACCTTGAACAGCTTCAATCCAAATCGGCCCGGTTTCAGCAAGATCCCTAAAGATATCGTAGGTCTCGTTCATATTCCTCCATCACCAGGGCTGGGCAAACTGCGCCGCGAGGCTTCAAGATGCACGTCTGGATTGCAATTCGGCAGCCAAAGGTGCGAGCGGAAATGGACGCAAAATACTGTACACAGGCCACTTACGGCCTGACAGTTGAGCCGGCTGGATCGCCGGCCTGAACATGCGTAAATAGTGGGAACATGCTGTAGATATTTCGCAAGAGCGCGCTGGTGGTCAGGGTTCGTGCTCTGTACAGTCATGAGGTGGCTCGGTACGTGCAAGGAATAGGCTCGGTGACTCTTCGAATCTTGATCGTGGACGACGAAAAGGCTGTGCGCACAGCCTTGGGAAGGCTGTTAGCCACACGCAAGGAATGGGTAGTTGTCGGCGAGGCTGCCGACGGCGCTGAAGCTATTGGCAAGGCGCGAGAATTACAACCCGACATCGTGATTATGGACATCACGATGCCGGAGATGAACGGGCTCGAAGCTACGCCACGAATTAAGAAAGCGCTCCCGACTGCCGAAGTGCTGATCTTTACGCAACATGATTCGACGCAAATGGTTCAGCAAGCGCAGAACGCCGGTGCGAGCGGCTATCTATTAAAATCGCAGGCGAATTGGCTGGTGACGGCTGTGGAAGCGATGGGCCAGCACAAGCCATTTTTTCAGGGCAAGAATCTGCCGCGGCCCGAATAGCTTTTGCGATTTTCATATGATTGTTCCTGATTGCGGCGACTCTCATCCACCGGCAATCCTCCGGCCACCCGGTGACGCCACGACGTAGGTTCGCAGTCCGGTGCTGGATGATTTTCCTTACCAGTCAGGCCCGGCACGAGGTAGCCTGATGCATGCCCGATAAATCCAGCGGGAAGAAGAGGGCCGCACGAAGCCGTGCGCGACGCAAGGCCAGCGGAAAGCTTCATTCCGAATTGCTAGAGCTCGCTCACGACGCCATCATCGTGCGCGATGTGGATAGCACGATCTTGTTCTGGAATCGTGGCGCGCAGGAAACTTATGGCTGGTCCGCCGCGGAAGCTTGTGGAAACGTAACTCACTCATTCCTGAAAACGGAGTTTCCCGAGCCGCTCGACCAAATCTACGAAAAGCTGTACAGCGTTGGCTCATGGGAAGGCGAGCTGGTCCACACGACGCGCGATGGCAAGCGGCTGGTGGTTGCGAGTCGCCAAGTCTTGCAGCGCGATTCGCAGGGCCGCACGATCGGCATTCTCGAAATAAATAGAGACGTTACCCCGCGCAAGGACGCCGAAGAGGCGCTGCGGAATCTTTCTGCACGCTTGCTGCAACTGCAGGATGAAGAGCGTCGTCGTATCGCGCGCGAACTGCACGACAGCACCGGTCAAAGCCTGGCCGCCCTGGTGATTCATCTCTCGGCCGTGAGTGCGAAAATTTCCGAGGTGGACCCAGCCGCTGCCGAGTTGTTGCGCGAAGCCATTCTGCTGTCTCAGAAGGCCTCCGACGAAACTCGCACGCTCTCCTACCTTCTATATCCTCCAACGCTCGATTACGCCGGACTGCGCTCTGCTTTGGAATGGTACATCGAAGGTTTCACCCAGCGTAGCAAGGTCCAGGTTGAGTTAAATGTGTCTCTTGGTCCGAGCCGCCTCCCCGAAATCTTGGAACGAACTCTGTTCCGGATCGTGCAGGAAAGCCTGACTAACATATTCCGCCACTCCGGCAGCGACACTGCCAGCGTTCGGATTGAAGTTCGCTCCGGAATCGTTCGTTTGGAGGTGGCGGACAGCGGTAAAGGGATATCGGAAGAGATCCTTACAACTTTGAATAGCAGCGGTGGCCAACTGGGAGTCGGCATTCGCGGAATGCGCGAGCGCGTGCGCCAGCTCGGCGGCTGGCTGCAGATCCGGTCACGGCCAACGGGAACCACAATCATCGTGACCTTGTCCTTAAAGGAATCCGCCGGCGACGATAACAGATCGCAGGCATCGGGTTCGGGCTAGCAAACGGAGTCTGCTACGGCCCATTCACGCGCGAAATGAAGCCAGCGCTGTATTGCATTAGGCAACTCGCAGATTTAGCGTATTGACGCCAAAGCTGTTGTGCGGCCTTCTTGCTAGTGGTTGCAAATTGATTGCCATCGCGTCCTTATGCCCGGAAATCACAAGAAGTTCTGCGCACTCTTCAAGACCCGAGCAATTGTCGTTTGCATCATTCTTCTACTTGTTGCGCCGTCGCCTTCCGGCGCCTACGCCGTCCTGGCTCATGAAGCGATTGTGGACGCTGCCTGGGACGAAGCCATCAAGCCGCTGCTGCTGGCACGGTTTCCGCAAGCGACGGCCGAAGAACTGAAGGAGGCGCACGCGTACGCCTACGGTGGCTGCGTAATCCAGGATATGGGCTACTACCCGTTCGGCAACAAACTTTTCAGCGATCTGGTTCATTACGTGCGCAGCGGCGATTTCGTCGAGGCGTTGCTGCGTGATTCGCAGAATTTGAATGACTATGCATTCGCGCTCGGGGCGCTAGCGCACTACGCAGCGGACAATGAAGGTCATCGCACTGGCACAAACCTCGCGGTGCCGCTGCTGTATCCGAAACTCCGCCGCAAGTACGGCAAAGTTGTAACGTACGACGAGGATCCGCTCGCGCATCTGAAAACCGAATTCGGGTTTGATATCTTGCAAGTCGCCAAAGGGCGATACGCCTCGGACGCGTACCGCGACCGCATCGGTTTTCAAGTTTCCAAGGACCTGCTCACGCGCGCATTCCAAGAAACTTATTCGCTGGACCTGAATTCGATACTTTCCAATTACGACCTGGCAATCGCTTCGTACCGCAGAGCCGTGAGCCAACTGATACCCGAGGCTACAAAAGTCGCCTGGCAGACGAAGAAGGACGAAATTCAGCATGACAGTCCGGGGATTACGCGCACCGCATTTCTCTATCGCGTCTCGCGTTCTAACTACGAAAAACAGTGGCCCGGCAAGTACCAAAAGCCTGGTTTCGGCACCCGGCTTATCGGTTTCTTGCTCGAGCTCATACCCAAGGTTGGGCCGTTTCGCGATCTCTCGTTCAAGATCCCCACTCCCGACGCCGAAAAGTTGTTCGTCGCCAGTTTCAGCAACGCGCTCCAGAATTATGTGCAACTGGCGAACCAGCAGCGGAATTCCGGCGGCACAATTCTCGTCAACGACAATATTGACACCGGCACGGTCACCGGGCCCGGCCAGTATCCGCTGGCTGATAAAACCTACGCCGATCTGCTGGACCGCTTGCAGAAGAACAATTATGCTTCGCTTTCGTCCGCGCTGAGAACCACGCTGCTGACCTACTACGGCGATCTGAACGCGCCCTTCGCCACGAAGAAGGACAAGAAGGAATGGGCCAAAGTCGTCCGCAACGTCAATCAATTGAAGGCGTCGCTCCCCGCCGGCGAGCCTGCTGCGAACCACGCCGCCCTAAGGTAAAATCCCCCCTCTTGATTCGCTAACTCATTATTTTTCTGATACATCGCGTGGCACGCCTACAGGGATCTACCTACGCAGACTACAGCATGACGCCGATGGACTAATCGGAAGGGATACGGTAATTTGTGCGCGGTTTATGGCAGCGCAGGCTCTGAGGGACTTATTTCATTTCATAGCCGAATTCATCGGCCGGTCGCTCTGGCTCGAAGCATGTGGGGCCCGGAGAGTAACTCTCATAACCGAGGCGGAGCCCTGGCGTCATCGATAAACGGGTGAACGAATGTCAAAGAGAAGCAACATAGATGTTGTTGAAACGGATTCGCAAGCGGCCTCGTCCCATTATGGGAAGATTGTCCAGGACGGTGCCCCTGAAACTCGCGACACCAAACCCTTCTTGCCGGAGAGAAAAATGAAAGTGCTTCGTATCCTGATTGCAGACGATCATGATCTTATGCGGCGCGGCATCAAAGGGATGCTGCAATCACACGCGGGATGGGAAATCTGCGGAGAGGCACACACGGGCCGCGAAGCTGTCGCCAAGGCCCAGGAACTAAAACCGGATATTGCGATCCTGGATATCAGCATGCCGGATCTGAACGGCGTTGACGCGGCGCGCCGAATTCGCAAGGAATCTCCGAACACCGAGATTCTAATTCTCTCGGTGCATTATTCCGATCAGCTGATTCGCGACATTCTGGAAGCCGGCGTGCGTGGCTACATCGTAAAATCTGATTCGGACCGCGACCTGATCGTCGCCGTCGAAACTCTGGCAAATCACAAACCTTTTCTCACGCCGCGCGCGACGGAAGTGATGCTTTCCAGCTTCAAAGAGGGCAGGATGCGCACCGAGCTGCCCACCGCGCTGCGCGACCGGCTCACGTCTCGCGAACGGGAGATTGTCCAGCTGCTGGCGGAAGGGAAGAGCAGCAAGGAAGTCGCCTCGTCGCTGAATATCAGCGTAAAAACAGCCGAAACCCACCGCGCCAACATCATGCGCAAACTGCAACTGCATACGGTGAGCGAACTGGTGCGTTACGCTGTTAGAAATCAGATCGTCGAAGCGTAAGCGCACCGATACAATAATTTAGCCCGCTCGGGTGAGCGATCCCCGCGCGGCGGATGTTCGCGATTCTTATGCCGTCCGCAAGTATGTGTTGCGTGCGCGCGATTCCTGGCGCCTGCGGAATTGTGCCTCGCCCGTCCACATCTGCTCAAGCTCGATTCCGCGGCGCCTACAGCAACACCGCCTGAAAGCTTAACGCCTAGCCAGTATTGTCGAATTGGCTTCGAACCGCGATTATGGCGGTGCGGAGGAGAACGAAAAGCTGTAAATTTCGCGCCAGATCTCGAGGGCTGGCCGGCTCTTTGTTCTCTTCTCGCGCCAAACCAGAAAGGAATCCAGCCATGGGCCAGACAGCACCGGTAAACAAGAACCCCGCTAGTATTTCGCATTGCGATTCAGCCGAACAATACCAAGCAGTGTCTGCGCAACCGACGGTGTTGGTGGCCACCACCGACCCCGTCATCACCGACAGTATGCGCGGTTTGCTGCAAATGTATCCCTTGCGCACGCTGTGGGCGAAGGGAGTCGGCGAAGTGCGGGCGCTGCTGGCCAAAGAAAACGTCGCGGCCTGCTTTTGCGGCTTTTGGCTCATTGACGGCACCTATCGCGACCTCATTCGCGTGCTCAAGAGCGGTCCGGTCGAAATCCCCGCGATCATTGTGTGCGAACCCGCGTGCCCGAACGAATACCGGGATTATCTCGCCTCGCTGAGCATCCGTGCGTTTGATTTTATCTGTCACCCGTACCGCAGGACCGATCTAGAGAGGATACTGCGAGGCACGCTTTCGGAGCGCGCTACGGCCGCACGGCTGCGCGGTTCGATGCCGGGTACTGGGAATGGCGCGGAGGGTCATTCGGGCTTGCGCCAGGCGCCAGATCACGCATGATCAAGCCTCAAGAATGAATCTGGCCCAGAGAGCCTGGATCTCTGGGCCAGCCACAAAAAAATATCAATCCCTAGGATGCCTTACTTCCCGCCACGACCAATACGATCCCGCCTATCAGCGCGAGCCCTCCAACAATCGGAGGAAGCGGAATCGTGTTGTGTTCCGTTTTGGTGGCTTGAATGGGCCCGACGTCCAGCACCTTCTTGTGCGTGGTGTAAGTGATGCCTTGATAGGCGAGCGCAAGTACGCCCAAGATTATGAGCACGAACCCGAGCAGCGATGTGGTCTTCATGAAGTCTCCTTACTGCGCATTTCATACTGACCGATAGGCGCCTCCGTTCGACGCAACCGGCCGCCGAGGAGCGCCCCCAAAAAGAGAACAAGAAAGACGAAAAACAAAATCTTGGCAATTGCTACGGCAACGGCGGCAATTCCGAGAAACCCAAAAACCGACGCGATCAGCGCCACCACGAAGAATAATAGCGCGCAACGCAGCAACATTATCCCTCCGCTGGATCGATGTGCCAGATAAATTTGATTGATGCTCCACGCCGCCAGCTCCGCGAGCGCTTTCCTAATACGGTTTCTAATCCCAAGAGACCATACACTCATTCAACTAGAGCCGTGCAGGGTTTACTGTACGGTCCAGATCGCGCTCTGTAGCCCCGGTATACCGCGCGTTACCCCAGGCCGCTTTCCTCCATTCTCCGGCGTTTGCTTCGCTCGTGCGCTTTCATCGCCGTACCGCATGCTCCCCACAAATCTACGCGCATCGCGGTATAGCTCCCGCGTTTGATTCGAACTAGTCTGCTCGTCATGGAGTCGCAGCACATTCACGGACTCTCGATAAGCGCTGCATCCCAGCGCCGCAAGCGAAAAGGAGATCGCGAAATGAGTCGTGCATCGAAAATCGGCAAATGTCTGTCGCTTCTGGGCGCGACGATGTTTTTGAGCGCTTCACTGGTCGCCGGCACTATCCAGCAGGAGCAGCAGCCGGCCCCCGACAATTCCAAGACCAATCAAGGCGATGCCAACCCGGGCGCGACGACGGCCGACCAGCAGAAAATGAATCCGGCGGACCGCAACATCACCAAACAAATTCGCAGCGCCATTTATCAGGACCACACGCTCTCCACCTACGCGCACAACATCAAGGTCATCACGCGTGACGGCAAAGTGACCCTGAAAGGTCCGGTGCGCACGGAAGACGAAAAGGCCGGCATTGCTGCGAAGGCGGCTGCTGTGGTCGGCGCGGAGAACGTCAGGAACCGGCTCGAAGTAACGCCTGCGAATCAGTAGCAGCCGGCGTGCGTAACAAGTTCAAACTCTAGTTCGAAAAAAGGAGAAATACACATGTCAGGAAAAAAGACTGCAGTCTTCGGAATTTATTCCACCTTATCGAGCGCCGACCACGCGACGGACACGCTGATTCGCTCCGGCTTTGCGCCGAGTGATATTTCGGCGCTCCTTCCCGAAAATCTCGGGTCGCGACAAATCGGCACTGAAAAAGCCACCAAGGCGCCGGAAGGCGCGGCGACCGGAGCTGGCTCCGGTGCAGTTCTTGGCGGCACGCTCGGATTACTTGCTGGAATTGGCGCATTGGCCATACCGGGCGTGGGTCCGCTCATCGCTGCTGGCCCGATCATGGCTGCGTTGGCCGGAATCGGCGTGGGCGGCGCCGTCGGTGGCTTCACCGGCGCGTTGATCGGCCTCGGAATTCCCGAGTATGAAGCAAAGCGTTATGAAGGACGCGTACAGAAGGGCGGGATCCTGCTCTCCGTGCACTGCGACAGCTCGGAAGCGGTCAAGCGCGCGAAAGAAATCATGAAGATCTCCAGCGCCGAGGACATTTCCTCCACGGGTGAATCTTCCGCTGACGTCAAAGCAGAGGATCAGCGCGCGCGCCACACAACTTCGGGCGGCCGGGAATAAGTTTACGGAGAGGACGCCGGACCTGGGGCTTCCTGTCCGATTCCTTTCCGGCAGCGCGGAACGGAACAAGAAATCGCATTAAAAGTTCAAGAAGTCCGAAAAGCGGAGGAAACCATGAAGGCAGCAAGTAAATGGACGGAATCGATTTCTGTTTTCGCAGTCGGCGTCGGTGTGGGCGCGGCGCTGGGTGTGCTCTTCGCTCCCCGCTCCGGCAACGACACTCGTGACTTGATTGTGGAAACCGCCCAAGAGCAACTGGACGGCGCAATCGCTGCCGGACACAAAGTTACGCAGCGCGCACAGGAAAGCATTGACCAGATTAAGGGTCAGGTGCGCCACGCCGCTGATGTTGGCGAGCGCGCCTATCGCGAAGCGAAAAATACCACGGCGTAAAGTGATACGCCTGCGGTGCGGAGCGAATCAACTTCTATTCGCGCCAAAAACCCAAGCTCGTCTCCGTTCATTCTGGCGCTGACGCTGAAAACTCAAACAGGAGCTCATGATGAAGGCTGAAGCCGTATCGCAGGAAGAATCGAAAGTAACTCGCAACGAACTGATCGCGCTGTTGAATGAGGATTTGGCCCGCGAGTATCAAGCCATCATCTCTTACGTTGTGTATTCGCAAGTGCTGAAGGGCGCCGAGTTCATGAATATCGCCGACGAACTGGCAAAGCACGCAGCGGAGGAACTGAACCATGCCCTGATGATCTCCAATCAGATTGATTATCTCGGCGGCATGCCGGCGGTGCAGCCGAAACCGGTCCGCACCTCGGAAAAAGCGCGGGAAATGTTGCGTTTCGACCTCATCAATGAAGGCGAGACCATCCGGAACTATCGTCTCCGGGTCCGCCAGTGCGAGCAATTGGGCGAGTACGCCATGGCCGAACATATCCGCGAGATTCTCATGGACGAGCAAGACCACTTGATCGCCCTGGCAACAGCTTTGGGGGAAGACGTGCCGGCAATCAAGGATCCCCCGGCGTCTGTGCACAAGAAAGCGTCGTAATTCGCATCCAGTCGTTCGATTCGATCAACAAATCGAAACTCAAATCGCTAGACCAGTCCCATAGGGAGAACACATGAAGATTATCGAACGTAAGCACACTGCAAAGAACGACGATTTTCTCACCACCGTGGCCCGCTCAATCGGCTCCACGCTGGGCGCTGTCGCCGCGAAAGTCGACCAAGCAACGCATCCGACGCGGCGGCGCCGCGGCGCCCCAAAGCGCGCTCCCAAACACTCTCCGCTTGCCCGCACCAGCCGCCGTGCCTCCGCATCGGCTTCGAAGCGAAGCAGCGCAGCGGCGCGCCTTACGCGAAAGAATCGAAAGAAGTCTTCCAAGTAGTTCAATTCATATCCAAGGAGAATTCACATGCGACCGCTCATAGCACACATTTCGTTGTTCACGTTGCTTGCCGTCGGGACCCTTGCCGGGTGTTCGAGTGAACCAGCGAAATCCCCGGATGTTTCCGACAGCATCCGGAAATCACTCGATCAGTCTGGCCTGAAAGATGTGAAGGTAAGCCAGGACAGGGAGAAAGGTGTTGTGACGCTCGATGGCGATGTGCCGTCCGATATGGACAAGTCGCAGGCTGAGACGATCGCAAAGTCCATCGCAGCGGGTGAAGTGGTAGCGAACCAAATCGCCGTAGTCCCTCCAGCCGCTGCTAGCGACGCCAAGGCCGTGAATTCGGATGTGGATAAAGGCATCGAAAAGAATCTGGACGCTGCTCTGATTCAGAACCGGCTGAACAAGCACGTGAAGTACGACGTCAAAAGCGGCGTCGTAACGCTAACAGGCGAAGTGAACTCTCAGTCAAAACGCGCCTTCGCGGAGAAAGTCGCGGCTGGGGTTCCGAACGTGCAGCAGGTGGTAAACGAGCTGCAGGTGAAAGACCAGAAGGCAAGCTCGACGTACTAGCGCTGGAAGACGCGCACGCCTCCAGCGAGTATCGCTGCGCTCGGTTCTCGCTGGAAATTCCAAGATGCCGTGGCCTAAACGCCACTAACTTGTCGCGTCGCTAGTCGTGCAGCACTTTTGCCAGCGTCTTGTACACTTCCAGCCGGCCATTTTTGTCGTAATGGATGTAACCGAGCTTGCGGAATTTGTTCATGAAGAAATTCACGCGCGGGCGCGTCGTTCCCACCATCTCTCCCAAAGTGTCCTGGTTGATGCGGGACATGATGGTCACGTCCGCGTTTCCTGCGTCGTAGTCGGCCAGCAGCAAAAGCGTGCGCGCCAGCCGCTTCTCGCTGGAATTGAACAAATGATCGATCAAATCCTCTTCGATCCGGTGATTGCGAGCCAGCAGGTAATTAATGAAGCGAGAACAGACCGCAGGCTCCTCATTGATGATCCTGATCATCTTTTTTCGGTTGATCACCATCACTGACCCGGGCACCAACGCAACCGCCGAAGTGGAATAAAATGCCTGGCCATTCAAGCAATTCTCTCCAAAAAAATCGCCGCGGCCTAGAAATCCCAATATTCCACCGCGGCCTCGTTTCGAAACCAGCGTCAGCTTCACCACACCTTCCTCGATGTAGCGAACGTCGGTGCACTCATCGCCTTGGGAGAAAATCGTCTCGCCGGCGTCATAGTGCACAGGTTCCGATACTGGCAGCCCGGCTGGGAAAAGAACTTGTGCTTTGTCCGTGCGTCGCTTCGGTGTCATTTGGTCCTTTTTCTTTGCATGCGGCTCGATTTAATGAGGCTCATTCCCTCAACCAGAGTACGATGCGCGTCTTGTTTGACTCGATTGCGCAGCCGCGATTTCCAATTACAAGAAAAGGTTAGCTCTGTCTAAGGTTGAACATACAACTTCTGCGCGGCCATGTACATTGACCGTCGGTGAGTCGTGCGTCCAGCCCGTTGCCGCCGATGGAGCGAAGTTTTGCTTCAACACCATAGGCTGGAGGTGTAAATGGATTTCGGCTATGACATCTTCCGGACGCTCGATGACGGCACTCCGTTATGGATCATGCAGGTCGGCACGCTCGATGAGGGCAAGAAACACGTCGGCCAGTTGGTCAGCTCTGCACCTGGCGAGTACTTCATCCGCGATGCTTCCTCGTGCGAGATCGTCCTCAAATCCAGTGCAATTCCACCCGCGTAAGTGGAACTGGAGTGGTCATTTTGTCGGGTCTGTCACAACTTCCGGCTGAAAAGCCAGGCGTCGTTGACCGCTGAATTCTAAAGGAAGAGGGCCCGCGATTCCTGTTGAACACCAGCAAGGCCTTGCTCGGCGCGGCGTCTGGAGCGCTGCGTTTCGCAGCCCGCATGCGAACATCTGCAGTCCGCGCCCACCGTTCAGAGAACACCCCAACTCCACTGCCGGCGCTTAGGTCTTCGGCGAGTTCCAAACGTACAAGAACGTATCATCCGTCGCTGTGGCCACGTTTCGCTGGCTCTTGCGTGTCGCGCGATTTAGCGCCGAACGGACGTTTTCTTTCGAATCGCCCAGGTCCGCCAGCGGAATCTTGATCGCCGCGCCTTCCTTCAGTTGGTCCAAATCGCGAAGAATCAGCGTAACGATCTTCTTGTGCTTCCCGTTACGCGAATTCGGTACATCCAACTGCGCCATCGTTTTGAAATGAGCTGCTGGTCGGGTTGCGCTCATAGGCCTCCTTCTAAAGCTAACGTACAATTAACGAATCGCTATCGTAACCAAGCGCATTTCTCCGTGTCAAGAGAGATTCTTTAAAGTAAGCTGCCGTACGATTAGTTACCCGTAGCCCGCAATCGCAACACTGACGCTATCCACCGCGCCAATCGCGCTAAACGACGCAGCATCGCGCTAAACGTCCCACTCTTCTCAGGTGAATCAACCTAAAGATTCTCCCCGTATCCTTGCCACGCTGTTACGGTGCTGTGCAGGCAAGGAGGCACGGTGAAGAAAGCAACCGGCACCTATTTCGAAGTAGTTCCTAAAACGGTAATCGAAAAAATACTCGCGCAGCAAGTTCAGTCGCTCGACAACGAACTGATCCGAACTGCAGGCTCCGGCAAACGGGCGGCAACAAAGCCGCAAACAAGCCCCCAACGAAGGCCAGGACGCGCAACCCGAAACGTTGAACGGTAGCAACAGCACGTGCGGCCGCGTTCGGGCGGCACAAAATAGGCAGCAAAGGTGAGGCGGCTATGCAGGCATCAACGACAGGAATAGGTCAAAGCGAACGCTCGCTGACAAATGCAACTTGGGAGAAACGGATGGGCACTTCAATGCAAGACATCCTCGGAATTCTGGAAGAGAACGTCAAATGGTGGGAACAAGCCGCCGTCACCTGCGAACACACTGCCGCCAAGCTGCCCTCGGGTGAGAAGGAAGGATGGCAGCTCATGGGCGCCGTGTATCGGGAGCGCGCGCAGAAGCACGGTCGCATCGTCGAGCAATTGCGCCGGGAGAACAACGCGGCGCATGGCTAAGCTGGCGTCAAAACATTCCGCGGATGCTGCTCGCGATGAATGCCAGCGAAGCCAGCAGCATCACCACCGTCGCGGCCCAGCCAACGACACGCAGATACACCGGAAGTGAGAACTCCTTCACGATCGCGGCGTTTGCAGACATGATCATCAGCATCACCATCAGCGGAACAGCCACCACGCCGTTGATCACCGCGGACCAATACAGCGCGCGTATCGGGTTCATCCCCAGGAAATTCAAAGCGATTCCGATGATCGTCGCTGCCGCCAGCACCGCATAAAACCGTGGTGCTTGACGCGGCCTGCTTTCCAGACTGGCGCGCCATCGGAATGCCTCCGCCACAGCATAGGCGGCAGAGCCTGCCAGCACCGGCACAGCCAGCAGGCCCGTGCCGATGATCCCCAGCGCGAAAAGCAAAAACGCAAATCGTCCCGCCAGCGGTTGCAACGCCTTGGCGGCATCGGCGGAGGTCTCAATGCCTTGGCCCGCGCCCGCGGCGTGCAACGTCGCCGCCGTGGTAAGGATAATGAAGAATGCCACCAGGTTCGAAAATCCCATGCCGACCCATGTATCCAGCGAGATCCGGCGAAATTCTGAATTCGCTTGCTCCGGCCGCCGCTTGAGCGGTGATTCATTCCTGTTCAGGCGCACGTCTTCCGCTTCCTCCGACGTTTGCCAGAAAAATAAATACGGACTGATTGTGGTGCCCAGCACTGCGACCAGCGCCATCCAATAATCGGCGGTCCACGAGACAGAAGGGATCACTGTTGACCGCAAAGCCAACTTCCAGGGAACGTGCACCACGAATGCCGTCGCCACGTACGCAAACAGCGCCAGCGTCAGCCACTTCAGGTAATGGACATATTTTTTGTATGGCACATAAACTACAAGAAAGAGAGACAGCAGCCCGAATCCCAGCGCGTATGCGTTCAGAGATCCTCCGAAGACCAGCTGCGCCGCCGCACCCATCGCAGTAACGTCTGCGCCCAGATTGAAAATATTGGCCCAGCAGAGCAGCAAAACCAGCCCATAGAGAACCGGCTTCGGATAATTCTTGCGCAGGTTTTCCGCGATGCCCGCGCCCGTGATCCGCCCCAGCCGCGCGCAAATTTCCTGCATCGCCGCCATCAGCGGAAAGGAAAACAGCATGGTCCACAGCATGCCCATGCCGAATAGCGCTCCCACCTGCGAGTAGGTTGCGATGCCGCTCGGATCATCATCGGCAGCGCCGGTAATCAGCCCGGGGCCAAGCCGCAGCAGAAAATGGACATGTCTTGCGGGACGGCTCGCAGTCTGGGCCATCGTTTCCGCTTTTACTGAAGGTTCGGGCATCCAATCCTCCGAAAATCGAGGCAGCACACCGCCAATACCCGGCGATTAGTAGTCTTCGTTTTCTTGGTTCGGGTGCTCAACCGTCCAAGACCTCTTGCGACGCTTGAGCGCTGTAGCTCTTATACGCTGGTCATAAGATCTATAAAATCAATGGTTCCTGGTATCTGCGGGCAGGCTGATTCCGCAGTTTACGGCCGTTTTCGATGTTTCCTCCGCTGAGATCCAGTCTTACGTTACGCTTTAGTATGGATTTTGGAAGTTGCCCGTCGAATCTGCTAAGCCTGCGCTAAAATTCGTTCTGGTGCCCCTTCGATGAAGGTTTCTCGTTCAACGTTTCTGATTTCGTGCGCTTGGGTGTTTTTTGTCGGTGGCTACGCGGCAGTCACCCTGCTGGCCTCGCGCGATTCCACCGTCGCCACCCTCAGTTATTTCCTCGCGTGCGTGGTTCCGTTGTTCGCGAATACCTGCCTGTTGTGGAACGCGGCATCACCCTACCGGCGGCAAAACGGGTTCTGGATGCTCCTGGCGCTGGGTTGCACTTTCTGGCTCGCGGGAATCCTCGTCCTAGTTTATACGCAGTTTAGCCTGCATCAGGAAACCCAAGTTCCGTTCATCTCCGATTTGCTCTTTTTTCTTCATACCGTTCCGTTCATAGGTTCGCTGGCCTTGATGCCTCACGCCAGAAAGATGCGCGAGACCCTGCGCTTCGGTTTAATCGACCTCCTTCTGCTAGCGTTTCTGTGGCTCTACATCTATGTCTTTGCGGCGATGCCCTGGAAGGTGATTTCGCCCAATCCTCAATTATTCCATTCGCGGGACTTTGCCGGTTATTTGATAGAAAATTTAGTTGTGGCCATTGGTTTTGGCCTCCTGTTTCTGCGCACGCGTGGAGCATGGCGCACCGTGTACGGGCATCTTTTTGGCGCCAACTCTTTATATGTCATCGGAATGACGCTGTCCATTTTGGCCATGCGTCACTTGATCCCCTATGCGGGTGGCCTGGTCCGCTTGCCCATGTTGGCGTCTTTCGTCTGGCTGGGAACGGTAGGGATTATCGGTCACGGCTTGTCCTTCGAGCCCGAACTGCAGCCACCTTCTGTGCAACGCGACACCCAGTGGCCGGCTCGTCTGGCGATGTGGGGAGTGTTGGCCGCGCCCCTTCTGGCAGCTTGGAACGAGTTTGCGAGCACCGCGCCGGATTCCGTGAAAAGCTTCCGACTTATTGTCACGCTTGTGGCGATTTTCGCTGGAGCCGCTCTGGTATTCCTCCGTCAGCACCTCGTTTATCAAGAGCGCACCAAACTGGTGCACGAATTGTGGGAATCGCTGGAAAACGTCAAGCGTTTGCAAACGCATTTCGTGCAATCCGAGAAACTGGCCTCGCTCGGTCAGCTCGCAGCAGGCGCCGCGCACGAAATCAATAATCCGCTGACGGCTATACTTGGCTATGCCGACGTGCTGACCATCGAAAACGCCGCGAACACCCGCGCGCACACCCTCGGCGACAAAATCCGCGAGCAGGCTCGCCGCACCAAGGACCTCGTCAACAATTTGCTCAGCTTTGCGCGGCAAGTTCCGGCCGAAAAACAATTGCTGGACCTCAATAGCGTGCTGACTGGCGCGGTGCAGCTGCGCAATCTTGATCTGCGTGGGAAAAATATCCGTATCGAACTGGAAAATCGCAGCATCCTGCCGGCCGTGCGCGGTGACCCGAATCAGCTGCTGCAGGTTTTCTATCACTTGATCAGCAACGCGGTGGATGCCATGGAATCCTCCGGCGGCGGCGTATTGCTCATTCGCACTTTGCGCGAACGCGGCAACGTCGTCATCGAATTCTCAGACACTGGACCGGGCATGAAAGAGCCCGAGAAGGTGTTTGACCCGTTCTACACCACGAAAGAAGTCGGCAAGGGCACGGGACTCGGACTCAGCATCTGCTACGGCGTGATGGAAGAGCATGGCGGGAGGATCACCGGATTCAACCGGCCCGAAGGCGGCTGCACGTTCCGCCTGGAATTGCCGGCAATCCTGGCTGTCTTTCCGCAGACATCTACTTTGCCCGCGGCTCCGGTCAACACCCGCTAGACTCTGATGGCGGAATCGCGAATGTGCTAGAGTCACAAATTCCATGAGCGCATCCGCCACGATCGCTGCCCCGGCGATTTCCACCGAACATCTCACGCGCCGCTTCGGCGACCTGATCGCCGTGCAGGACGTAAACCTGCGCGTGGCTTCGGGCCAGTTCTTTGGATTTCTCGGCCCCAACGGCGCTGGAAAATCGACCACCATCAAAATGCTTACCGGCCTGCTCGCGCCTTCCTCCGGCCGCATGCAGATTCTCGGCATTGATCTCACCCAGGATTCCGTGGAAGTGAAACGCCAGATTGGCGTGGTGCCCGAAGGTATGGCCCTCTTCGGACGCCTCACCGGCTCCGAGTATCTGAACTTCGTGGGGCGCATGTACGGGCTCGACCGCATCACGGCCGCAAAACGCACCGCGGAATTGCTCGATTTCATGCAGTTGGTTGATCAGCCCAAGGCTCTGGTGACCGACTACTCGCACGGTATGCAGAAGAAACTCGCTCTCGCCGCCGCTGTGATTCACGGCCCGAAAATTCTATTTCTCGACGAACCGTTCGAAGGCGTGGACGCGATTGCTTCCAACACTCTGAAATCCATGTTGCAGAATATGATCGCTCGCGGCGCCACCATTTTTCTCACTTCGCACGTGCTGGAAATCGTCGAACGGCTTTGCAGTCATGTCGCCATCATTCATCGCGGCCAGTTGGTCGCGCAGGGTTCCCTGGAGGAGCTTCGTGCTGGAGTCGAGGCGCAAGCGGCTGCTGCGCTCACCGCCGCTGGTGCGCCCCACGAACGTGACGCTCCAGTTCCTGGCGAAAAACTCACGCTCGAACAAATTTTCCTGCGCATCGTCGGCGGTACGCGCCGCGCCGATCAGGAACTCTCGTGGCTGGGCTGACCCTCTCCCCCGAAATCCGCGGCCAGTTTTCCGCGATCGCCCGCGTCCGCTGGCAGCTTTTCGTAAACTCCCTGCGCACGATTGGCGGCCGCATGGAAGTCGTTGCCCGCGGATTCATGTTTCTGGGCTTCGGCATGGGCGCCATTGTCGGGTCCGTTGGTCTGGGGTTTTCCGCCTGGTATTTCGTTTCCAGCGGAAGAGCGGATTGGCTCCCCGTGCTGCTGTGGCCTATATTCCTGTTCTGGCAGCTTTTTCCGGTGATGGCCAGCGCCTTCACTGAAAATGTGGATTCTTCCAACCTATTGCGCTTTCCTCTCAACTTTCCTACTTATTTTCTGATTCGCATCGCTTACGGATCATTCGACCCTTCCACCGTTATGGGCAGCATTTGGCTGCTGGGCATGACGATTGGAATCGCCTGTGCCTCGCCCGCTCTTTTCCTCTTGGCCGCGCCGATTCTGCTGCTCTTCGCCATCTTTAATATTCTGCTCGCACGCATGTTTTTCACCTGGGTGGAGCGCTGGCTAGCGCAACGCAGAACCCGCGAAATTTTCGGCGTGTTTTTTCTTTTTATGGTGATCGGCGTTCAGTTCATCGGCCCGCTCCTTCGTCATTTTGGCAACCGCTCGCAGCCCGCGGTCTCGCGCGTTGTGCTTCAGGCTCTTCCCCTCGAGCGGTTGCTGCCGCCGGGCCTTGCAGCGCAGTCCATCGCACACTCCCTGCGCGGCGAATACTCGCTCGCGGTCGGATCGTTCGCGCTGTTGTGCGCCTATACGCTGGCGGTTCTGTGGCTGTTGAATCTGCGCTTGCGCGCGCAGTATCGCGGCGAAAACTTAAGCGAAGCGGTGGCACGAACCGCCGTACCTGCGGTCAATCAAGAAATTCGTCTCGGCTGGAGCATTCCCGGAGTTACGGGTCCAGTTTCCGCCGTGCTCGAAAAAGAAATACATTATCTTTCGCGCAGCGGGCCGACGCTGTTCACGCTCGTGATGCCCGTAGTCGTGCTGTTGATTTTCCGTTTCTCGCCTGGAAAAACAGATAGTGCCGGAGGCCTGTTCGGCCACTCCGTCGATTTGGCTTTTCCGGTTGGCGCTGCTTACACTCTGCTGATTTTGACCAATCTGGTCTACAACAGCTTCGGCGCCGACGCCGCCGGCATTCAGTTTTATTTTGTTGCGCCGGTGCGCTTTCGCGAAATCCTGCTGGGCAAAAATCTCACGCACTCTTTGCTGCTCGTCGTCGAGATGGTGCTGGTCTGGGCCGGTGCGAGCTTGATGTACCGTCCTCCACCGTGGGATATCGTGCTGGCAACGATCACCGGCGTGTTTTTCGCGCTGGTCGTAAATTTGACGGCAGGAAATCTGCTCTCCGTGTACACGCCGAAAAAAATCGATCTCGCCGCGTTAGGCCGCCAGCGCGCGTCGCAAGTTACCGCGCTCGTGAGCATTGGAATCCAAGCCGCAGTGCTGGGCCTGTGCGCGCTGGCGGTCCTGGCAGCGCGCGCGTACCAGCATCTTTGGCTGGCAGCTGTCATTTTCGTGGCGCTAGCCGCTATCGCGATCGTAATCTATTTCCTAATTCTGAAACGCATCGACGCCATTGTCCTAGAACGCCGTGAGGCCATGATCGCCGAACTTTGCCGCGCTTAAGGTCAGCAGGCGGCGAACAATCGGGGGAGCTGCTCTGTTGACAACGGACCACCTTTCATCTAGAATGATGATCTAGATTGATAAGGAGTCTTCATGCGCACTGTCGGCCTTTTTGAAGCCAAACAAAAGCTCTCGGAACTCGTCGAACGCGCCGGCAAAGGCGAACGTATCGGTATTACCCGTCGCGGCAAGCTCACGGCTCTCATCATTCCCCCCCAACCCGAACGCAGCCTGAAGGAGAGTTTCGACGAAATTGAAAAAGTGCGCAAGAAAGTACGCCTTCCCAAAGGTGTCACCATCAAGAGCATGATTGAGGAAGGACGCGTTTGAATCGTTTCGTGCTGGACGCGTCCGCAGCCCTTGGCTGGGTCGCAGATGCTCCTCCCTCACCATACGCTGTGTACGTCAGGCAAAGCCTTTTGAGCGGGGCGCGAGCCATCGTCCCCGCTCTCTGGCATCTTGAGGTGGCCAACTGGTTCGCTATTGCCGAACGCAGGGGAGTGCTGAACGAATCAGAGGCGGATCTGGTTTTGTCCGCTTTCGACGTGATCATTGCCCAAGCCGTTGATACAGACCCGGATATCGCTTCCATACGGCAGGTTCTGACGGTAGCGAGCCGGTTTCAGCTCTCGGCTTACGACGCCGCTTATCTCGATCTTGCGCGCCACGCGAGCTTGCCGCTCGCCACACTCGATGAACGTCTTCGTGCCGCTGCGAAGAAAGCGGGTGTGGAATTGTTTCAGTAGCCGGCGCTCCTCGGGCCCCGCAGAACTTGGCCTCGCGGCCTTTGCTGGCGTCTCGGTTTGCACCGTAGCGGAGCGATGAGTTACATTCGCTTGGCACGCCAAGAACTTGGCGACCCTAGGATTGTTCGATGAATTGCGCTTTCTTTCGAGTTTGGTTGTTGCTGGTTTTCGTCTCCTTCTTGCATACCTCTCCGACCGTCGGGCAATCGCCGAATCCCCTCAGCTCGTACGGCGGGCTCCCTTATCAGCTTGAGGAACTCGTCAACACGCCTGCGGTTTCGGGCTACGAAAACCAACTGGCCGATAAAATTCGCACGACCCTGAAAAATCTTCACCCGGTCACCGACAATCTCGGCGACGTAATCGTCACCATCGGCAGCGACGCGCCGCACCGTCTGATTGTGACCCCGATTGACGAGCCCGGCTTTATCGTCAGCGAAATCACGCCCGACGGCTACTTGCGCGTGCAGCGCCTGCCACAAGGCGGCCTGCCCCCGATCTTCAATGAAATGTATTCCGCGCAGCCGGTGCGAATCGAAACGGCCACCGGCAAGTGGATTGACGGCGTTGTCGCGGGCCTTTCCGTGCATCTGCAACCCGGCCGAACCAATCCGCCGAAGGCCGGTGACATCGAAAATATCTATGTAGATATAGGTGCAAGTTCCGCCGCCGAAGTGCGCAAAGCAGGCGTGGATCTTCTCGATCCCATCGTCATCAATCGCAGGTTGATGAGCCTCGGTCAGCAAGAAATGGCCGGCGCTTCGATCGGCGATCGATTCGGTGCCGCCGCGCTGCTGGAAGTATTGAGCCACTTGGAAGCCACAAAGCTCAAAGGCACACTCACTGTTGCGTTCGTCGTGCAGCAGCGCACCGGCGCGCGCGGCTTGCAGCGTGTTCTCACTCAAACCCAAGCCGACGAAATGATTTACGTCGGCCGCCTGCTCCCCGGCGGGCCCATTCCGGAAATGGAGACGTTGCATCGCGCGCCTCGGCGTGAACCTGGCGGTGGCGTGCTGGTGGGTGTGCCGCAAACCGATGGCTCGCTCCCGGCGTTTGCAACCGAACTGAAGCAGCACGCCGACACGAACAAAATTCCCTTCGCATCCGACTACTCCGCAAATATTCTTCCCAAAAGCTACTTGCCGATGCCGCAGCTACCCGCTAAATGGGCACACCTGGCAATCGCTACTTCATGGACGGACACCCCTGCGGAGACAATCGATTCGCGCGATTTTCAAAATCTTGAAGACTTGCTGAATATCTATGTCGCCGCTCCCTGCAATTGTGGTTCTGGAATCGGCTCAGGCAGCGAACGCAACGCCTTCGGGCCCGGTGGCAAGCCACCCTCCACAACCGCACTTCTCACAACTCTCGTTCAGGCGTACGGCGTCAGCTACCACGAAGGCCCGGTGCGCGACAGCGTCAAGGCGCTTCTTCCGGCTTGGGCCAAACCCGAAACCGATAACGCCGGAAACTTGATCCTTCATCTGGGTACTGCACCAACCGGCGCAAAAACGCCGCGCATCCTCGTCGTCGCCCACATGGACGAAATCGGCTTCACCGTGAAATCCATTTCCAAGGACGGCCGCCTCGAAGTCGAGTGGCGCGGCGGCGGAGAGCTGAGCTTTTTCGCCGGGCATCCCGCGCTGGTGCACACTGCCAAAGGTGATCTCGACGCAATCGTCGAGCTGCCCAACGGCTGGGACACGCCGAATTTCAAATGGCCCACTGATGCCGGAGAACCGGGCTCGACCAATCCCGTTCGCGTGGATGTCGGCGCGCGCACTCCGAACGAAGTTGCGAAGCTCGGCATCAATCTTGGCGACACCATCACGATCCCGAAAGCCTATCGCCCGCTGCTGGGCACGCGTGCGAACGGCCGCAGCTTCGACGATCGCGTCGGCGACACCGCGCTGATTTCCGCCGTCTGGGCGCTCGGCGCCCCGCTGAAAGATCGCGACGTTACCTTCGCCTGGTCCACCGGCGAAGAAGAAGGGCTGGTAGGCGCCGCGAAAGTTGCCCAGCGCCTCGCCGCCGAAGACCACGAACCGGACTCTGTTTTCGCCGTGGACACTTTCGTCAGCGCGGACTCGCCCCTCGAATCCAAGCGCTTCGCCGACGCGGAAATCGGCAAAGGATTCGTGATTCGCGCCGTGGACAATTCCAACATCGTCCCGTCCGCTCTGGTCGAGCGGCTCATCAAATTAGCGCACGCAAATCAAATTCCCATACAGTACGGCGTCACGGGCGGCGGCAACGATGGCTCCGCGTTCGTCCGTTACGGCTCCGTGGACATTGCGCTGGGCTGGCCGCTGCGCTATTCGCATTCGCCCGCGGAAGTGATTGATACACGCGATGTAGATTCCCTCGCGCGCATCATCGCTGTGATCGCCAAGAGCTGGTAAGCGCGGCCAGACGTCAGCGCCTTATAGCCAACGTACATCCGTGGGTGTCGCCCACTCTTTGCTATAATCACGCGCCGTGAGCGACCCAGCTTTCAAACCGCCCCGCCATATCGCAATCGAAGGACCGATTCGCGTCGGAAAGTCCACGCTGGCCAAAGTTCTGGCCGAACAATTGCACGCGCGCCGCATCTTCGATGCCGACGACAATCCCTTCTTGCACGATTTCTACAACGAAAAACCCGGCTCCGCCTTCCGCGCGCAAATGTATTTCCTCTACGAGCGCCATCGCCGCCTGCTGGATACACGTCCCGAGAGCAATCCCGCGCCCATTGTCAGCGATTTCCTCTTCGAGAAAGACAAGATCTTCGCCTACCTGAATCTGGACAACGAAGAGCTGAAACTCTACGATCGCTATTTTGAAATGCTCGCGCCTTCAGTGCCCGCGCCCGATCTGGTGATCTACCTGCAAGCCAAGCCCGAAGTCCTGCGCAAACGCGTCTCGAAAAAAGGCGATCCCGCCGAAACGCAGATTTCACCGGAATACGTGGAAGCCGTTGCCAACGCCTACGAACACTTCTTCTTCCGCTATTCAGGCGCAAATTTGCTGGTAGTGGATACTTCGGAAATTGATTTCGTGGAACGCAACCAAGACCTGCAGGAACTGCTTCGCCGCCTGCGCCAGCCAGTGAAAGGCACACAATATTTCCTACCGCTCGGCCAAGGCTGAAAACCGCTTGTAGAAGTTAGAAGGGGGACGGGACGGGCGGCCCCGCCAGGCTACCCGCCCCGCACTGCGCACAGGAGGAATTTAAATCCAATAAAGAAGAGCTCGACAACACCCACTCAGCCGCATCAAGAGATCAAACTAAGCAGCTTTGTGCGTGCCCGTCAGACGGTGACGCAATCTTCCCAACGTGCGATTCACCGGATGGCTGCGATGCAGAAACGTTAGTACAGGCATGCGCCGCACGCCGATTTTTTCCAGCGCGCGCCGGATGCGGAAATCTCTTCCCGCTGATACCAATCCTCTTTCCAGCGTGCTGATCGCGTCCGAGGTGCGTCCAGCCTGGTAGTAAACTTCCGCCAGGTTCAAGTACAACTGGGCGTGATTGTGTTTCATCCCAAGCGCTTCACGGCACAGAGATTCCGCGTCGCCGAATCGCTTCTCAGCCAGCGCGGCCAGCAGACCGGTGTACGAAAGATAAAATGGGTTTTTCGGAGCAATGCCGAGCGCGCGCCGGGCGTGCTGCAGGGCTTCTTCGGACTGCCCATCGCGCAGGTTTTTCAGGCACTCTTTGAAATCGTTCATACCAGCATCTGAGGGGGATGTGGTTCCGATCCAGTGGGACATAGGCTCCTTCCTTAACCCTGCGGGCACCAGCAGGGTAACTGACCGAAGAGTACCTATCGGCACCAAACGTGGAAATAGAACGCGCGTACAGTTTTCGGGCTACTCCCTTTTACTGGCCAAAATGACAGGCAAAGACTTTTGCAAGCCAGGGCGGTGTTCTTACGGCAGTGAAGTGGTTGGATGTGAGAGGAAGTCCTTATTCTGCAGTTGTTTATGAGCTGACGGACCGCGCCGCAGGTCGATCCGCGCTCAGCCCATTCTGGATTGCGGCGGCTTGCGTTCGCTTTGCTCCAGCGCTCAATGTCCCACAACAAAACGAGCCAGGTGAGGCTAGCCTCGCCTGCCTCCCACCACAATTTCGAAACGTCGACGAGAGTAAGGGCGCTGCTTGCGAATTGCGCCGCAGCACAATTCACCCTGAGAACGGGCGGTGCTGGGTCGAAAGGGCTGCGCCCCATCTCGCCAAAGTGTCAGCCCGTGAGCGCCATAATGGGCGCACCGTCGCCCAGTCTCCCTTGCGACTCGGCTCTCAGGCAGTTATGCTGCGTCGTGAATTTCGAGAGGTAACATGGAACCGACTCGCACGCGCCGGATCACAATGCTCGTCGGCGCACTGTTCGCAATCCTTTTTGCGCTATTCCTGGCCAAGTCACTTTCATCGACGGTTTTCGCGCATTCTTCCGCGCAGCCGCAATCCGCGCCGGCAAATCCGGTCGCGGTCGAGCAGGGAAAATTCGTCCTGCACAAATTCGAGCAGCCGATCGGCGAGGAAACCTACCAAATCACGCGCGACGGCGATTCACTGAACGCGAAAATCGATTTCAAGTTCACCGATCGCAGCTCGCCGGTCCCACTCACAGCCGCATTCCGATCTGCAAGCGACCTCACACCCCACGCATTCGAAATCAAGGGCAAGAATTCCCGCTCGACGGATATTGATGAAGCCGTCGAAGTTCAAACCGATAAAATCCGACTACGCGACCGCGAAAAATGGACCGAAGCCAGTCGGCCGCCGCAGTTTTTTACAATCGCGGGCTACGCACCCACCACCATGCAGATGCTGCTCGTGCGCTACTGGGCCACGCACGGTTCCCCGGCGCAACTCGCCACGCTGCCGCGGGGCCAGGTGAAAGTCGAACCGCGCGGAAATGACACTATCAGCATCGATGGAAAGCCGCAGAAGTTCGATCGCTTCACCATCGAAGGTTTAGTCTGGGGCCGCGAAACGCTCTGGTTTGACGGCGACCACAATCTGGTAGCCGCCGTCACCACTGACGCGGAATTCGACCACTTCGAAGCGATCCGCGAAGGATACGAAAGCGGCTTGGGAACGTTCGTCGGCCTCGCCGGCTCGGACGGCATGGCCGCGCTCGCCGATATCTCCAAGAGCATCTCCGGCAGCCGCGCGGAAAAAATCGCGCTTATCGGCGGCACGCTGATCGATGGAACCGGCCACGACCCGGTCCCTGATTCCGTCGTTGTGATCGAAAAAGGCCGGATCGTGGACGCGGGGCCGAAATCCCGTGTGAAAATTCCCAGCGGTGCGCAAAAAGTGGATGCGCGCAGCAAGACCATTCTCCCTGGCCTGTGGGACATGCACGCGCATTTCGAGCAGGTCGAGTGGGGCCCGATTTATCTCGCGGCCGGCGCCACCACTGTGCGCGACTGCGGCAATGAATTCGAATTTATCACCGCCGTGCGCGATGCCGTGGCCAATGGCCGCGGGCTCGGCCCGCGTTTGCTACTCGCGGGAATTGTCGATGGCACTGGCCCCAGCGCGATTGGCGTGGAGCGCGTGGACACGCCCGAACAAGCGAAGATGTGGACGGACAAGTATCACGACGCCGGCTTTCAGCAGATGAAGATTTACAGCTCTGTGAAGCTCGAAGAGCTTAGGGACGTCGCCGAAGAAGCGCACCGCCTGGGCATGACGGTCACCGGTCATGTGCCGATCGGCCTCAACGCTTATCAAACGATCGAAGCGGGCCAGGACCAGATCAATCACATTCCCTACATCGTGGACATCATGGTTCCGCAACTTCCCTCCGATGCCACTCGCCTGGATCGCGCAAACGCCGAGGCGAATCTCGACTTGAATTCGCCCGCGGCGCAAAAGGCGATTGCATTCTTGGTGGAGCACGGCACCGTGGTGGATCCAACCATCGCGCTTTTCGAATTTTTCAGCGCCAGCACCGCCAAACCGGCAGCCAGCATCGAGCCGGGTGTGGTAAAAGTCGCTCCGGAACTGCAGGCCATTTTGACGGACGTCGGGCCACCGTCACCGCACGCGGACATCAACGAGAAAGTCTTTGCGAAAGAGCTCGCCGTTATAGGCGCACTGCATAAAGCGGGCGTTCCAATCGTCGCCGGTACGGACCAGACGGTTCCCGGCCACAGTCTGCATCGCGAAATCGAGCTGTATGTTCAAGCGGGATTCACGCCGATGGAAGCGATTCAGGCCGCAACGATTGTGCCGGCGCGCGTGATGGGGCTGGATAAGGAAATCGGCACAGTGGAACCGGGCAAACGCGCCGACCTGATCATTCTCGACGGCAACCCGCTCGAATCCATTCACAACATTCGCAAAGTAGAATTCGTCATCACGAACGGCACGATGTACAACTGCGCGGAGCTGTGGCGAAGTGTCGGTTTCCAGCCGTAACCTGAGGCATGGATCGCGCCGCTGCTCCATGAATCGCGGTTGATCTTGCGCCCGTATTGAGAGGTTCGCCAATGGACAAATGGACTCGAAGAAAGTTCTTCTTAGCCACGCTGACCGGCGGAATCGCCGCCAGCACGCGACGCCTTTTTGGCGGCAACGATCCACGACGCGATGTCGTGGCGAATTCTGACGGGACAGCGGACTCCGCAGCAGCGCAAGGCCTTCGGCCGCTGATAATTTCTTCCGCCAACGGCTTGCAGCACCTCGACGACGGAATGGAACTGCTCAAGTCCGGTGGCGATACGCTGGATGCTGCGCTCGCAGTGGTGACGAAAGTGGAAGATGACCCCAACGATGATTCCGTCGGTTACGGTGGTTTGCCTAATGAGGACGGCGTAGTCGAGCTGGATGCCAGCGTAATGCACGGTCCGTCGCGCCGCGCCGGAGCCGTCGGGTCCATTCAGAAAATCAAGAATCCCTCGCTCGTCGCGAAAACCGTGATGGAAAAAAGCAATCACACGTTCATTGTGGGTTCAGGCGCGCAACACTTCGCGGAAGACGAAGGCTTCGTGACCATGAATCTGCTCACCGAACGTTCACGTCTCGCCTGGCTCGCTTGGAAAGCATCCATTTCTGAAAACTGGCGTCCCGGGCTCGACAGTCCGGAATGGAAAGAGAAGCTCGCGCAGCTTCTGGACACGCCGGAAAAACTGGCGTGGCGCGCGCACATCGAAGAAGTGGTGATGCATCCGCCGACGGGAACGATCAATTGTCTCGCGGTGAACGCGAAGGGCGATATTTCCGGCACTACCACTACTTCCGGCCTCGCCTGGAAGATTGCAGGCCGCGTGGGCGATTCTCCGATTATCGGCGCCGGGCTTTTCGTGGATAACGAGGTCGGCGCCGCCGGTTCCACGGGCCGCGGAGAGGAGGATATCAAGATCGCCGGCGGCCACACGATTGTGGAAATGATGCGCAGGGGATCGTCTCCCACCGATGCGTGCATGGAGGCGCTGCATCGCGTGGTGCGCAACTACAAACCTTTTCCCGATCGGCTGAAGAGATTTCACATTCAATTCTATGCGGTAAACAAGAACGGCGACTTCGGCGCGGGCAGCCTGTGGGGCAAACACAATGACGGCCGCCCGATGCAGTATGCGGTACACGACGGCACCAAAGCACGGCTGGTGCGCACCACTCCGATGTATGACGCGCCGGGCGGCGATTACTAAATTCGCTTGAGCGCGGTTGCATCCTGGCGCCTTCCCAGCGCAACGATTTCCGCGGGGACCAGGCCGTCGCGCATTTCCACGCGTTAGCGCACCAATTCGGAAGCGAATACCAGATGGATGCCGCGGGCTTCGAGAGGCGGGACGCCTTCGGCGAGCGCCGCGATGGTGGCGGGGCGCGGGTGGCCGATGGCGATGGTAAAGCCGTCGCGTTGCGCGTCGCGGGCGGCGAGCTCGAGCTGCTTGAGTATTGCTTCACGCGACGCAATGTCATCGAGGAAGACCTTGCGCGACGCGGCCGGGACGCCAGCACGCTCGGCCACGTCGTAGGCGACCGTTTTCGCGTCGGTGCGGCTGTCTACGAAGAAGAGGCCGCGTTGGCGCAGTGCGGGCATCAGCGCCTGCATCAACGCTGGATCGGCGGTGGCGCGCGAGCCTTGGTGATTATTGACGCCGGCTGCATACGGAACAGTGTCCAGCATTCCTGCAAGCGTCGCGTCCACTTGCACGGCACTCATACCCACACGCAGCTCGATATCTTCTGGCTTCGCTCCGTCCGCTTCGGACTCCATTGGGAGGTGCAACATCACCTGATCGCCGCGGCGCTGCGCTTCTTCGGCGAGTTCGCTCGAGAGCGGCAAATGCGGCAGTACGGAAACCGTGAGCGGAAAGCCGAGCGCGAGAACGGCATCGGCGGCGGAACGGTCGTAACCGAGGTCGTCAATGATGATGGCCACGCGCGGGTTGCCGGTGCTCGTGGTTTGCCGCGCCGGCACGGGTGCGTGCGCTGCGGCGCGAGCAGCTAGCGGGGTAACAATGTGAACGGTATGCGTGCGCGCGCCGTGGAATGCGCAGTCGAAGCGGATCACGCCGCCGGAAGCTGTTTCGGTGATGTCAAGTTCGTGCTTGCGCGCGATGGCTTGCAACGCTTGCGCGAAAGCGGCGTTTTGCGATGCATCGCCCAGGGAGATGTAGATGTTGTCTGCTGCCAGCGCGCTCGAGGCGCCGCGCTTCGTAGGCTCCAGCTCAGGACGAATGGCGATTTCGGATTTGCGGCCGTTGATTTTCTGCGCAGCGGCGACAATCTCGCCGGTGATCGTGCGCAATTCGGACTTCGAAAGAGTTTTTTTGCCGCAGCCGGCGAGAAACGGAAGAACGACGGCGGCGCATGCCGCGAAAATACGCACAGCACCGCGCGAGTTCAAATCTAGGCGGCCAGTTGCTGCCGGTTGTACACCAGCTTGGCGGCTTTCTTTTCCACAGCGGGCGCTCCCTGCAATAATTCGATGGCTTTCTTCACGACTGGATCATCGGGCGACGAGCTGGGCAGCGCGGCAGGCTGCGTGAGGTCGGCCTGCGCCAGAAGATCGTCAATCGAAGGATGCACTTCCGCGGTGGGTGGCACGCCCTCGGCGGGAATGTCCTTGTTACCCGGCGTGAAATAATTCGCGACGGTGAGGATCAGCGCGGAGCCGTCATCCATTTCGATCAGCTTCTGCTCGGATGCGGTGCCGTAGGTGCGTTCGCCGACGGTACTGCCGCGCTTGTTGTCCGCGATGGCAGCGGCAAGGATTTCGGCGGGGCCGGCAGTGCCGTTGCCGATCAGCACGGCGACAGGTTCGGTCCAGACAACTTTCGTGGCGTCAGCGGCGGAGACGACGGCCGTGACCGTCTGGCCTTTCAGTGTCGCGATCGTGCCGGAAGAAAGGAAAAGCTGCGCGGTGAGAATTCCTTCCTGGTCGTCACCGAGGGAAGAATCACGCAGATCCAGAATCAGTTTTTTCGCGCCGGATTTTTCGAATTGCGCGAGCTTTTCGCGGATCTGCTTCGACACTCCGGGAGTAAATTCCGGCACGCGGAGGTAGGCGACGTCACCGTTCAGCCGGTCTTCGACGAGCTTAGGCGCTGTTAGCTTCGCAAGAGTGATGTTCATTTCCTGCGGTTCAGCTTTGCCGCGGCGAATCACGGAAAGCTGCACGGTGGTTCCCGCGTTGCCCTTCAGCAGCAGCTGCGCCTGGTCAATCGCCATCTGGCCGGTGGTGAACCCGGCGATTTTTTCCAGGATGTCGCCGATGCGCAGGCCGATTTTCGCGCCGGGGCTATCGGGCAGCACGCCGATCACGCCGATGTAACCGAAGCGGCGCGTCAGCGCGAGTCCGGTTTCCGCTGGCGGATTGCTGGCGCTCTTTTCCTTGAAGTCTTTGTACTCAAGCGGGCTCAGGTAGGCGGATTGCGGGTCGAGGGAATCGAGCAGGCCGTGCAGCGAGCCGTTCGTCACGGCGTGCATGTTGGGATCGTCCACATAATCGCGCTGGATATGTTCGAGGACTTCGCTATAGACCGTGAGCGCACGGAATGCCTTGTCGTCGGAAGAACGGCCGAGCATGTATCCGGTGGCGGCGTAGGCGACCACCAAAACTGAAATCCCCAGAACAATTTTTTTGCCGAGCGGGCTCATGCGTTGTCCTTTGTCGTGCCCAATGTTAGTGCTGCAAATTAGATGACCGCAGGGCGAAGCCGGTTTCCTGCCGCGCCGGGCGCCTGCGGCCCGACCGCGCTGCCGGGCCTTTCCTTAGACTGGCCCGCTGCGCGTTGGAAAGCATGATTATACCGTGAGTTGTGGTTTGGGAGGCGCGCGAATCGTGAGGGGTGATTAGTGATTGGTGTGTGGCGATGAGCGGTTTGCGGTGGCGGGTTCTAGGGGGTTGGAAGTTGGCGGTGTAACCGTTAAAAACGTGACAAAAACTAGCGATTGATTTGAGTTGCTGTTGTTTGTTTTCAATCAGTTGGATCGGTTTTCGATTATGTTTCGCTAGCGATTGACTTGGGCTTTGGCGAGGGGCCGGTGATGAGTGATGAACGAAAGGCTGCGCGTGATTGGCGGTCTGAGACCTGTGAAAGGCACTGAGGACTTTGTGGGTCGCGGCAGCCTCGTAATGCGGGGCCGCGTGGCGGCGGGGATTTCGCGATTGTGAGCGCGATTTCATATTTCGGCTTCCGTACGAGGCTAGCACGGAGGCAACGCGAAAACAGCTGCTCGTCGGGACAGACGTGGTACAGAAATGCTCCAGAACCAGTACCACCTGGCCGAAAACGATCCGGATCCTGCACTTTTTCGCGAGGGCGAATCGTACAGTTGTTCGTCCGCGAACACAGCTGGGGCCTCACGCGCATACGCATTCCAGGCCGAGTTCTGCTGAAGCGAACAGAGTCGTGACGCGGGTTGCATCATGAAACCGCAATCAGACTGGATAATTCAGCGCGTGGAAGGAGATGGGGAGAATATAAATTATTCGATGTAACCGAATGATTGGCAGGACATCCAAGATTGTGTCGGGGATTACTGCTCTTGTTGTGAATTGTAGCGGAGTATTACGGCCCATTTTCGCTCCCACCTCCGAATCCCTACTTTATAGGAGGAGTCGTATGCGCGAACTTTCACCCGTACTTCGGCCAGTGATTTGGCAGGAAGCTTTTATCCGAGCTGTGGACGAGCCGGATCGGGAAACTTTGGCGCTGTTGATCCGCGACGCGGAGCACGCTATCGTACTGCGGCGGCAGCAGCTGGATAATCCGGCGAATTACAGCGACGAAATGCGCGCGATGAATCTGGCGACGCTGGCCATGGATGCGATCAAGGTTCAGAAATTGGGCGGCGTGAGGAACCTGACGTTGTTGAAGGATTGTTGCTCGTTTCGAAAATCCGCCTGAACTTACGCGGACTGCCTTTTTCCAAGCCTCTGCAAGCTGTTTCACCTCTCCGACTTCTCGGGATTCAGAGCAAATTCAACCGCGCCAAGTCCAAGGCGGCAGGCAGCGCCCCTACCTTCTCGCGTAGTGGCGAGAGATTCGCAAGCAACGAAGCATCGAGGAAGGGAATGATACGACCGTACGACAACGCGTTGAGATGGCTCGCGCGTGCGGCGCTACGATCTGAATTCGATGGACCAGAAGCGCGGGGAGGGGCGGAGGAATTCGAAGCCGACCAGGTTGTCTCCGGCTTGCGTTTTTATCACGCGGGCGATGCGGCACGGCAGCACTTCGTTGGTCTGCACGTTCGCAACTAAGAATTCCTGTGGTGCAGCGACTTCGTGCGAGAGGGAGAGCAATCCACCGTCGGCGCTGACGTTCAGCGTGACAGCGTTTTCCACGAAAGGTTGGCCGTGCGAGTGGCCGTAGATAAAGACGGGCAGGAACGCGGAGACGCGGTGGTTATGGCGCCTGTTCGGATTTGACACTGCGAGTGCGGGAGCCGGTTCATGGCGAGCTCGAACTGAACGAGGAAGAAGCAATTTGTGCCAGCCCATGGATGTCCTTGGTGCAAGAGTACTGCGCATATCGGCAGGCTCGCGGAAATCTTGACTGGGCTGTGAGCAGTTTACACCCGGCGGCGCGCGAATCGGGCGTGGTGTGCGCGCCAGAATCAGGCCGCGTCCAAGTTTGCAGATGACGAGCAACGGCGCGCTGGTTCGGGTAAGCTAACGTGATGACGCGATCTGGTTTGGCGCGCTTGGAGTTGCGACCATGACGGCGGCGGATTTTCGGCGATTGGCGCTGAGCTTTCCAGAGGCGACGGAATGCGCGCACATGGATCACCCGGATTTTCGCGTGCGCGGAAAGATTTTCGCCACGCTGGGGTATCCGGACATGGGCGTGGGGATGGTGAAACTTTATCCGGATCAGCAGGAAGATTTCGTGGCTGCGGAACCGAAAGTTTTTGCGCCGCTGAATGGCGCTTGGGGACAGCGTGGGGCTACGCACGTGCGTCTGAAAGCTGCGAAGAAAGCTAGCGTGCGGCGGGCGCTGGCCACAGCTTGGCGCAACACGGCACCGAAACGGCTTGCCGAGAAATTTGAGACGACCAGCCAGGGTAAAGGGCGGGTCTAAGACCCGCCCCTACGGGTCGCAACGCCATGGAAGCGTGCCGCGGTGCGATTGCGGGATCGGGCGCATGATTTGGGCGCGAAAGATGGATCTGCGCGTCCGTTCCAGCTGCCGACGTTGCGGTTTTTCGTGAAATTCCATGAGATGAGCGCACGCCCTCTTTCCTACACACAACTCGGTGCGGCATTGGCGGCGGGGCTTGCGCTGCGGCTGTTCTTCATTTGGCGCTTTCCGTTTTATTCCGGCGATACAAAATTCTACGAAGAGCTGGCGCGGAATTGGCTGTACCACGGCGTGTACGGGCTATACGTACACGGGGAATTGACCGCTGTGGACATGCGCGTGCCCGGGTACCCGGCGTTTCTTGCGGCGATTTATTTTGCGATCGGGCGCAGCGCGCGGGTGGTAATGGTGGCGCAGGCGCTGGTGGACCTCGGCACTTGCGTACTGGCGGCGCTGATTGCGACGCGGCTGGCGCCGGTTTCGCGGCGCGCGCTGGTGAGGACCGCGGCGTTGTGGATGGCAGCGCTGTGTCCTTTTACCGCCGATTACACGGCGGTGGTGCTTACGGAAACGTTGGCTACTTTTTTTACGACTGCTGCTGTATTGGTGTTTGTTTATTTCTTGACTGAGCCGGAGCTGGATTTACCAGCGCATGCAGCGGCTGATTCGTCGACGCGCAGGAAAGTGTATTCGTTCGCGGCGTGGTTTTTACTGCTGGGAATTATTGCGGGGCTGGGAACTTTGGTGCGGCCGGAGACGCCGTTGGTTTTGGCTGCCGCTGGGAGCGCGCTTTGCATTCGCTGGTGGCGGCGCGCGAATTGGCCGAAGCTGATACTGGCGGCGAGCTGGATGTGCGTTGGGTTGCTGCTGCCACTGGCGCCTTGGGCAGCGCGGAACGCGCGGGCGTTTGGACGCGTGGAATTTCTGGGGCCGCGTTACGCGCAGAGTTACGGAGACTTCATTCCGCGCGGCTTCATCGCGTGGACACAAACGTGGTTGACGCGGTTTGGCGACTCGTACTTGATGACATGGAAGCTGGGGAAGCAGCCGATTGGAATTGAGACCGTGCCGGGCGTGGCGTTTGATTCGGATGCGGAGCGCGCGCGTGTGGCGGAATTGCTTGGGCTGTACAACCGCGATTTGGAAATGACGCCGCTGCTCGACCACGAATTTGCGGTGCTGGCAGCGGAGCGGACGGCGCGCGTGCCGCTGCGGACTTATATTTTTGTGCCGGCGGCGCGGATTGCGGCGATGTGGTTCACGCCGCGCATAGAATTGTTGCCTTATTCGGGGAAGCTGTGGCCAGTTGGGGTGCACTGGCAGGGGAATCCAGTGGATTTTGGGGTTACTTTTGGATTTGGTGTGTTGGGCTTGGTGTATCTGGGGATGGCGGTGGCCGGATGGTGGCTATGCCGGACGCAGTTGGCGGTGACGTTTCTGATTTTGTTTATTGCGATTCGGACCGTGGCGATGACGCAGCTGCAGACTGTGGAGCCGCGCTATGTGATCGAATGCTTTCCGGTGATTGTGGCGCTGGGGGCGATGGTGTGGGCGATACCGAGGCGGCAGAGTGCGACGGATGTCGGCACGGCGCGTGCGGCGACGGAATCGGCGAGCACGTAGTTGCGATGGAAAGCGAAGAGAGATCCCTGCCTGCGGAAGGCAGGCTTCGCTGCGCTCAGGATGACGACGAAAGGCAAGAGACCTCGCGGAACGGCGGCGCACCTTCCTGTTGCGTGCGCAGTCAAGAGTGGCTGCGCCACGGTTTAGGATTTGTCGCGGGCGCCGACCGTCGCGGGTTCTTGTGGGTGAACAAAATTAGCGGCGGGCGACGCGGCAGTTGAGACCGGGGGCGCGGCGGCGGTCGTTGCGGTTACGCCTTCTGGCGCTGCCGGCGCTTCAATTTCCCAATCGCAGCCTTCCTTGATGCAGGTGCGGAAATTTCCTTGTTTCGTGCGCTTTTCGACGATGAACGGCGCGCCGCACTTCGGGCACGGCTCGTTGATCGGCTCGTGCGGCGTGGTGAAATCGCAATCGGGATAGCGGCTGCAACCGTAGAAGATGCGGCCGGCGCCGCGTCCGCGTGAAATGCCGCGGCGCACGAATTCGCCTTCATTGCACTTCGGGCATTTGATGCCGAGCGTGATGGGGCGCGTGTACTTGCACTTCGGATAATTGGTGCAGCCGACAAAATCGCCGAAGCGGCCCTGGCGGCGCAGCAGCTGCGCGTCGTCGAGCGGGCACTTTTCGTCGAGCGGAACGTCCGGCTGGCGAGCGATGCGCGTGCCGCTCACCAGGCGTCGCGTCGTCTTGCAATCCGGGTAACCCTTGCACGCGAGGAAAACACCGAAACGCCCGCGCTTGATGACCATTTCCTTGCCGCAATTGTCGCAATATTCGATTTTCGCCACGCCGTCCGCTTCGGCGGGAAGCTCGGGCGAAAGATCCTTGATGTAATCGCAATCCGGATAGCGATTGCAGCCGAGAAAGAATCCGTGGCGGGAAATGCGCTCCAGCAATTCGCCCTCGCCGCATTTTTCGCACTTTAGTCCGGTGGGTATGCCGGCTTTGTAGGACAGCATCTGCTCGTCGGCTTTGTCGAGATCCACAAGGAAGGGATCCCAGAATTCCTTCACGGCCTGGCGCCAGGGAAGTTTGCCCTCTTCGATTTCGTCGAGTTCTTCTTCCAGGCGCGCGGTGAAGCCCACGTCAAAAATATCCTCGAAGCTTTTCACCAATAGCACGCTGACGCGTTCGCCAAGCATCGTGGGCGAGAAGCGGCCCTGATCCTTGGTGACGTACTCGCGTTCGACGATAGTGGAGATGATGGCGGCGTAGGTCGAGGGGCGGCCGATGCCTTTTTCTTCGAGCTCTTTTACCAGTGTGGCGTCGTTGTAACGCGGCGGCGGCTCGGTGAAATGCTGGTCCGGACGAATTTGATCGAGGCGCAGCGACTGGCCTTCGCGGACTTGCGGCAGGGAGCGGCCCTCGCCTTCGTCGTCCTTTTCATCATCTTCGCGATCGGCGCCTGCCACGGGCGTCTGATAAACGCGCAGGTAGCCATCGAATTTCTGGACTGAGCCGGTGGCGCGGAAAGTGTAATCGCCGGCGGAAATATCTATGGTGGTCTGATCGAAAATTGCGGGCAGCATCTGCGACGCGACGAATCGCTGCCAGATCAGCTGATAGAGCTTGAAAAGATCGTCTTCGAGGAAGGGGCGGACGTCTTCGGGCGCGCGCAGCACGTCGGTGGGGCGCACGGCTTCGTGAGCTTCCTGCGCGTCTTTCTTCGATTTGTAAAAATTGGGCTTTTCCGGCAGGTAGCTCGCGCCGAAGCGTTCCGGGATCATGGTGCGAACCTGATCGAGCGCGTCATTCGAGACGCGCACGGAATCGGTGCGCATATAAGTGATCAGCGCGACCGAGCCTTCGGGGCCAAGTTCGACGCCTTCATAGAGTTTCTGCGCGAGGGACATGGTGCGTTTCGCGGTAAAGCGCAGGCGATTGTAGGCAGCCTGCTGGAGCTTTGAGGTGGTGAACGGCGGAGGAGCGTTGCGCCGCTTTTCTTTCTGCGCGACGGAGGCGACTTGCCACTTGGCCTTCTGCACGGCGGCGACAACTTTGTCCGCAGCTTCCTGGTTCAGAACCTCGACGTCCTCGCCCTTGAACTTGCTGAGCTTGGCTTCGAACAAAGGCGGCGTGCCGGCGTCGAGCAGGGCGTGAATGGTCCAATATTCCTTGGGGATGAAAGCGCGGATTTCCTGTTCGCGCTCGACGATCAGGCGTAGCGCTACCGTCTGTACGCGCCCGGCGGAAAGGCCGCGGCGTACCTTGTTCCAAAGCAGCGGCGAAACCTTATAGCCGACGATGCGATCGAGCACGCGGCGGGCCTGCTGCGCGTCCACCAGATTTTCATTTACTTCGGACGGGTGCTCGAACGCGGCCTTGATAGCTTTCTGCGTGATTTCGTTAAACATCACGCGGTAAATTTTCGGCGGCGCGCCGTTGGTCTTGGGAGGCTCTTTCTTGGCGGCGGGCTTGGCAGCCTTCTCCTTGCCTTCTTTGCCTTCTTTTTCTTCGTGCACCACCAGATCCGCGTACTTCTTGGGCTTGCCCAGGATTTCGGCCAAGTGCGCGCAGATCGCTTCGCCTTCCCGGTCCGGGTCGCCCGCCAGGTAGATGGCGTCCGCTCCGCGAGCTGCCTTCTGCAAATCGTGGATCACCTTGATCTTGCCGGGGATTACTTCGTAAGTCGGCTCGAAGATGTTCTCGGCCGTTATGGCCACCGGCTTGGCGACCTTCTTTTCCGGGGCGCCGGCCTTGGCCTTGCGCTTCTTCTTCTTCTTCTTGCCGTTTTCCTGGCCGGGCAGGAGGATACCGATCGTTTTCTTGGGTAGGTCCATTACGTGGCCATAGGAAGCCTTGACCAGGTAATTCCGGCCCAGATACTTGTTGATTGTTTTCGCCTTAGCAGGCGATTCGACGATTACTAGTGATCTTGCCATGCTGTTGTTTGTTCCCTCATGACCAGATTGGATGCTTCAGGCTATCTTGCGGACTTCTTATCATTATATACAAGCGTTTTCTTGCACCGTGGTTCTCCAGTGCGAGCCGACGTCCCATCCTATCTGCAATTTTCTCGGCTGGTTACAACAGGACTTTAAGGAATTGCTTCCCTGGCAACTGACGTACCACGCCTTTGAGCTCCAGGTCAAACAGCGCGGCCAGCACCTCGGAAGAACTCAGCCCCGAAAGTTCGACTAAGTCGTCTACGTGGCGGGATTCGTCCACGCCCAGCAGTTGGTACAAAGTCCCTTCGACTGGAGCGAGGTCTTTCTCTACCAGCAGAGCCCTTTCCTCGCTGGAGGCCGTTTCTACCGGCAAAAGTTCGGCGCGGACGGGGGTGGGCAGCTCTTCGATCACGTCCTCCCAGCTCGTCACCAGCTTGGCGCCCTGTTTGATCAGCTGATTGGGGCCAAAGCTGGTTGGCTGGGTGGCGTTGCCCGGCACCGCGTAGACTTCACGGCCAAACTCCATAGCCAGCCGCGCCGTAATTAAGGAGCCGGAGTATTGCGCGCCTTCCACGACGACGACGCCAAGAGACATTCCAGAAATGACACGGTTCCGAATCGGGAAGTTCTGGGGCCCGGGGAAGGTGCCCATCGCGAATTCACTGATAATCGCGCCACGCTTCTCCATCTCAGCGAAAATCTTCCTGTTCTCCTTGGGATAGATCACGTCAATCCCGCAGCCCAGGACGCCGATCGTGGCACCGGTGGGCGAGCTGAGCGCGCCCTTGTGAGCGCAGGAATCAATGCCGCGGGCCAGACCGCTGACTACTACCAGCCCGCGATCGGCCAGGTCCCGTGCCAACTTCTCCGCCATTTGATTCCCGTAGGGGGTGGGACGACGCGAGCCGACGATGGAAATGAGATGGCGATTTAGAAGTTCAATGTTTCCACGAACATACAGAAGTGGTGGGGGGTCGTAAATCTCGCGCAGCCGCTGGGGGTACTCCGGTTCGTCCCAGGTGAGAAGCCTGACGCCGGCGGCTTGGGCCTGAGCCAGTTCTTTGGCGGCCGCGCTGATTGGCTGGCGAGTATGGATCAGCTGCGCAACGGCTGCCGGGAGGCGGTAGGATTCCAGTTCGGTGAGCGAGGCGTTGAAAATCGCGTCGGGGTTGCCCATCGCGCGGAGCAGTTTTCCGGCCATGCGTGCGCCCAGGCCCGGCGTCAAGGCGAGGGCCAGCCATCCCAAGTATTGGTCTGGAACCATCGAAGTCGCGGCCAGCGTACGTGGGCAGTATAAAAGTTGTCAAGGATAACTATATGTTTATCCTTGCTTTAGCATCGCGATTTATACGCATTAACACCTCGTATGTTTCGCACACCGGATTAGGCGAAGTGTGAACGATTCTTGTAGACTCTGCGCTGCAAGAACGATTCACAAGAAGCACGGGAGGCGCGCCTTGAAGACAACGGTTTCTGTGCTGACAATTTTTCTAGGATTCCTCGCCGCGGCTTTTGCGTGCGTAGCTCAAACCATTCAGGTGGATATCACTCCGGCGCACGCGACGAATCGCTTTGTGCCCAATCAAGCGCTCGGCGCCGGTGTGGATCGAATTCCGCAGGAAGCCATAGACAAGGACTTGGTGCAGCCCGCGCTCGATCGAGCGCTAAGTTCCGGCTGGCAGCCGGTGAGCTTCCGCCAGAACACGGAGCTGGCGGTGGAAGCCTGGCATTGGAATCCGCAGGGAACCTGGAGCGATGCGAGTGGCAAAGGTTATTTCACCGGCTCGGCGAACCCCACGGAATTCCTGAGATATTCCTACGGTTACTCACTGCCGCATCGGGGATTTACGCGCAACGATGGCACGGACAACTCCGGTTTCTCGCGATTGACCGATGGAGACGCGGCCAGCTACTGGAAGAGCAATCCGTATCTGACGCAGCGATTCACGGGCGAAAGCGATTCGTCGCATCCGCAATGGATTGTGGTGGACCTGGCGCAGCTGCAGCAGATTTCGAGTATCCAGATCAAGTGGGCGGAGCCGTACGCGGTGCGCTACATCGTTCAGTATTGGACTGGAGACGATCCTATCAAAGCTGCGACGCGTGGCGTGTGGCAGAGCTTTCCGGGCGGTGTGGTCACGAACGGCCAAGGCGGTTCCGCAACTTTGCAGTTGGCCGCAAATCCGTTGCCGGTGCGATTTTTGCGCATCCTGATGACGGAATCTTCTGGTACTTGCGATTCCCACGGCTCAGCCGATCCCCGGAATTGCGTGGGCTATGCGATCTACGAGCTGTATATCGGCACGATGACGCCGGACGGAAAATTTCACGACGCGGTGCGGCACACGGCGGACCAGGAGCAAACGACAACCTATTGCTCGTCGGTGGACCCGTGGCACGAGCCTTCCGATTTGCGTTCGACGAAGCAAGCGCAGGTGGGATTCGATTTATTTTTTACCAGCGGCGTGACGCGCGGGCTGCCGGCCATGATTCCAGTGGCGCTGCTTTACGATACGCCCGACAACGCGGCTGCGGAGATGGCTTATCTGCAGAAACGCGGTTATCCGATTTCTTATGTGGAGATGGGCGAAGAAGCCGACGGGCAATACATGTTGCCGGAAGATTACGCCGCGCTTTACGTGCAGTGGGCGACAGCGCTGCATCGCGTGAATCCTGCATTGAAGCTGGGCGGGCCTTCGTTTCAGGGCGTGAATAAAGATATCGAGGTTTGGCCCGATGCAAGCGGCAACGTTTCCTGGACCGCGCGGTTCGTGAATTATTTGAAGCAGCATCAACGGCTGGGCGATCTCGCGTTTTTTTCTTTTGAACATTACCCGTATGACCCGTGCAGGATTCCCTGGGGCAGTTTGTATGACGAGCCGGAGCTGCTGAATCACATCATGCAGGTGTGGCGGGAAGATGGCGTGCCGGCGAATATTCCGACGTTCATCACTGAAGGAAATCTTTCTTCGGCTGCCAGCGAAACGTACATGGATCTATTTTCGGGGCTTTGGCTGGCGGATTACGTAGGCTCATTCCTGAATGCAGGTGGCAGCGGCATGTATTACTTCCATTATTTACCGCTGCAGATGGAGCACGGTTGCAACGATTCGCCGGGAACTTTTGGAATGTTCACGGTGGATGCGGATTATCAAATCCAGCAGCCGCTGGCGCAATTTTTCGTTGCGCAGCTGATCAATCTGGAGTGGGCGCAGCCGGGAAGTGCGGAACATCGCGTGTTTGCGGCGAAGGGTGATGTAGACGACGGTGCGGGCCATGCACTGGTGACGGCCTATGCGCTGGAGCGTCCGGATGGGCAGTGGTCGCTGCTGGTCGTGAACCGCGATCAGCAGAATGGGCACTCGGTGCGGATTAGCTTTCAGGACTCGGCAGCGCGTGGCGTAAGTTCGTTTGTGGGGCCCGTGCAAATTTCAACTTTCGGCGGTGAACAATATCACTGGCAGCCGGCGGAAACGCGGTTCATGGCGCACGATGAGCACGCGGCGGAGCGACCGGTGGTAGTCAACACGAAAGGCTTCGCGGATCCCGATGGGCCGATCAAGCACAGCGAAGTGAATGCGGCGCCCAAAACTTCTTACGAACTGCCTGCTGCGTCGGTGGCTGTGATCCGGGGAAGGATCGCGGTGAATTGAAAACGGGAACGCTCGAATGGCACGGTTTCACTGATTGAAGTCCCGCCGTTGCGATGAAAGTGCTGCTAGAATGCGCGACATGCGACGCGACCTGATGCGGTTCCCTCTTGCCCTTCTTTTGGTTGTGGCTGCGGCAATTTTTGTGCACGCCGCCGGCAGTAGCAAATCCTCGATTTGGATCGTGCAGCACCGAGGCATAGACACAAATTTGCGGGGCGTCAGCGTCGGCGTGTCTGTGGATTCATCCCATGGCGCTCGGCCTGTGGTTTGGGCCTCGGGGTCGAACGGCGTGATTCTGCAATCGAAGGATTTGGGCACGACGTGGGACCGCCTGCGCGTGCAGGGCGGCGCGACACTGGATTTTCGCAGCATTCAGGCATTTGATGCGCGGAAGGCTTACGTGATGTCTATCGGCGACTCGGGCAATTCGCGGATTTACAAGACGACGGATGGTGGAAAGAATTGGAAATTGCAGTATGCGGACAAGCGCAAGGAATTTTTCCTCGATGCACTGGTCTGCGTGTCGGAGATTGAATGTTTCACGGTCGGCGATCCGATTGATGGAAAGTTCGTCGTCCTGCACACACGGGACGGCGAGAATTGGCAACAGCTCCCAACTGACCACATGCCTGCGGCCCTTCCGAATGAAGGCGCTTTCGCCGCCAGCGGAACTTGCCTCGCGGTTCGCCACGACGGAAAGATTTATTTTGTTACCGGCGGGCCTGTGGCGCGATTATTTCGTTCGCGCGATGGTGGATACACCTGGACGGTGAATAACACGCCAATCGTCAGCGGGAATGCGTCATCCGGCATTTTTTCGATCGCCGTTCAGGATAACGCGGTAGTCATCGTGGGCGGCGACTACAAGGACATCGGGAATCCGAATCGCGTCGCGGCTTATTCGGCGGATGAAGGCGAAATCTGGCAATTAGCGGAGCAGCAACCGGGTGGATTCCGCTCGGCGGTGGCGCGCGTCAGCGAGAAGGTGTTGGTCGCTGTCGGTCCGAATGGAGAAGACGTCAGCGACGATGGCGGCGCGCACTGGAAGCATACCGGCTCGCTGAATCTAAACGCTCTCGTTTCCTATTTCGTGTATGCGTGGGGCGTAGGCCCAAAAGGCACGATCGCGCGGTCCAGATGGCCGCAGACATACACGCTTCACTAACAACACGTGCGCGCTGAATCCGCACGCGCGCTCGGTGGCCATCGAGTTCGCTCATAGCAGAATCGCTCACTGCAGCGGACGCAGAGAACCCACCGTGATGCTTTCGCGGATCGAAGGATGCACATGAAAATTCAGCCGAGAATCGCTGTGCTAATTATCGCCGTGCTTGGTTTTTTGCTTTTGCCTGTCAGTTCGATGGCGCAAAGCGCGGAGTCTGCCAACGTCATTGAGGGCGTGTGGGCCGGATTGCTGGGCGGGCAGCTGCATTTGGTGGTAACGATCACGACTTCGAACAGCGGCGAGATGGGTGGCACGATGAACAGCGTGGACCAGCACGCGGTTCTGGCTTTGAGCAACGTGACGTTGCACGGCGACGCGGTGCGGTTCGAAGTGCCGCGCGTGGGCGGCGTGTATGAAGGAAAGTTGAAGAAGAACGGGCGCGATATTTCGGGGAGTTGGACGCAAACTGGCGCGCCGGCGCAGGCGCTCGATTTCACGCGCAGCGCGGAATCCGGCGGAGCCTCCGAGCAGGCGGCGGCTCCGAAGGCCGAGCACACCCCGAAGCCGGTAGTGCCGCTGTTCAATGCGGTGATCCCAGTCGCGCCGACGGCGTTCAGAGCGGATGGGAAGTGGCATCTGGTCTACGAGCTGCACGTTTCGAATATGGACAAGTGGGAGTACGCGTTCACGCGGATTGAGGTCGTCTCCGCCGACTCGGCACAGCAATCGCTGGCAACATTTTCGGGCGCGGACCTCGATGCAATGTTTATTCATCCGGGGCTGCCTGGCGCAGAAAAAGTTTCCAAGCTCGCGCCGGGAGAATTCGGCGCGGTTTTTCTGTGGGTGACGTTTGATAAGCTCGAGGATATTCCGGGGGCAATCGCGCAGCGCATTAGCGTCAAGATCGGCGATTATCCGGAAGCGCTTTCCATCGTGACGCCGCCCACCAGCGTCGACAAAAATCCCGATGTGGTGATTTCTTCGCCGCTCGTGGGAGGGGATTGGGTGGCCGGCAACGGGCCATCGAACACTTCTGTGCATCGCCGCGCGCTGATTCCCATCAACGGCCACGCGTATATTTCGCAGCGCTTCGCGATTGATTGGGTGCAGGTGTATCCGGACGGTAAGACGTACGAGGGCGATCTGAGCGACAACAAGAATTACCGTGCCTACGGTGCGGAAATTCACGCAGTGGCGGATGGAGTGGTGACGCAAGTGGGAGACGGCATTCCGCAGAATACGCCGGGAGCGAAATCGCTGGCCGTGCCGATCACGCTCGAAACGATCGGCGGAAATCACGTGATTATGGAAATCGGCAACGGCTTGTTCGCGTTTTACGCGCACATGCAGCCGGGCTCGTTGCGGGTGAAGGTGGGAGACAAAGTCACTCGCGGGCAAGTGCTGGGCCTGGTCGGGAACACTGGAAATTCCTCGGAGCCGCATCTGCACTTTCAAATTTGCAACGCCAATTCGGAATTAGGTTCAGAAGGACTGCCTTATGCGTTTGCCTCCTTCGAGGTATTGGGGAAAGGCGAGGGAGACGGCATGAAAATGCTCCCGGGCGGCGCGGTGAAGCATCAAATGGAAATTCCCACGGAAGACGAGATTGTGCGTTTTGAGGACGGCGGAAAATAGAAAACCGATTCCTTGCGCTTCAGTTAGACCACCGCAGAGACGCAGAGGGCGCAGAGAAAACCCTTCCATCTACGCCAGCGTCACTGGCAATGGTGGAGTTCGCGCTCTTGCCCGCACCCGAACAGCATGGGCGTTTATGTTATATTGGCAATTCGTATGTTGCGAGCCGCTGAATGAGCAAACTCCGCATTTCGATTGTTGAGTATCTGAACACCGCGCCGCTGGTGTGGGGGTTCACCGACGGGCCACTCGCAGGGAAGTACGATTTGTCCTTCACGTGGCCGTCGCAGTGCGCGGAAGCGATGCGCAGCGGGGCTGCGGATGTGGCGATCATCCCCTCGATCGAATATCAACGCATGGAAGACGTGGTGGCGCTGCCGGGAATGGCGGTGGCGGCAAAGGGCGAAGTGCGCAGCATTCTGGTGGTTTCGAAGAGACCGATACAGCGCGCCAAGCGCATTGCTCTCGATGCCAGCTCGCGCAGTTCGCAGGCGCTGGTGCGGATATTGGCGGCGGAACACTGGAACATCGAGCCGGAATTCCTGGAAACCGCGCCAGACGCTTCCGAGATGCTGAAAAATGCGGACGCGGCGCTGGTGATTGGCGATCCGGCGCTGCGCATTGCGCTGAAAATGGAAGCGCTCTCCGTGAAAGTTGCGGGCGGCGGGGATTGCTGCAAAGGCGATCCGGAAGATATGCCGGTGCCGGGATTCGAAACGATTTTCGTTTACGACGTGGCGTATCAGTGGCGCGAAATGACCGGCAAGCCCTGTGTGCTCGCGATCTGGGCGGGGCGCCGCGACGCGATTACGCCGGAGGTGGTGGCGGATTTTCAGGCGTCGAAAGCATACGGCCTGGAGCGGCTGCGCGAAATTTCCGAGGCCGCGGCGATCAAGCTGGACATGCCGCCGCGCGCGCTGGAGCGCTACCTGGCGGACAACATTCATTTCGGCCTCGAGCCGGAATATCTCGCGGGCCTGAATCTTTATTACGAAAAAGCCGCGGCCGCGGGACTGATTCCGCGCCATCGTCCTCTGAAATTTGCCGTCGCCCAAGCCGCATCCGCTTCGTCGTCCACGGCTCGCCACGGGGCTTGACGGCGTGGAACGCATCGGAACCCTCGCCACGCTGCGACGTTATCCTATAAAAGGCATGGCCGGTGAAGATGTCGGCGCCGCGCGCGTCACATTCGCTGGAATCGTCGGCGATCGAGTTTATGCGTTCGTGGATGAACTCGATCAATCCAGCTTTCCATGGATGACCGCGCGCAAGGCGCGCGAGTGGTTGTTGCTGCGCCCGCGATTCCTGGATCCGCCATCCGTGGAGGAGGAAATTCCCGCTGTCGAGCGATATGCTGCTGAAGTGGTCACGCCGGAAGGCGAGAAATTCACGCCAGGCGATGCGAACTTCACGCAGTATCTGGAGCGGCGCTTCGGCCATTCGCTCCGGCCGCGCTTTTCGGAGCGTTCCATGACGGATGCGGCGCCCGTTTCGATTTTCGGCTTGGCCACCGTGCGCGCTCTCTCGGACGAAACTGGCATGGCGCTCGATCCGCGCCGCTTCCGTGCCAACTTCTACGTTCGATGGGAGCGCGATGAACCGTTTTACGAAAACCAATTAGTGGGCCGCGCGCTGCGGATCGGCGAGAAGGTGACGGTTCAGGTGGTGAAGAAGGATGGCCGCTGCGTGATCATCACACTAGATTCCGAAACGGCCGAGCGTTCGCCGATCGTTTTGGAGAAAGTCGCGCGCGAGCACGAGGGGTGCGCCGGCGTCTATGCGGCGGTGTTGCGCGAGGGCATTGTCCGGGCCGATGATCCTGTATACTTGGTTTGAAGAAATTGAGCGGCGGGCACGGCATGCCGTGCCCCTACGGAAAACATGGGAATCACACAACAGGAAGCGCTGGAACTTTTCAATTCCGATGATCTGATCGGCATCGGCATGGCGGCGAACGAAGTGCGCCGCGCGAAGACGGACCCGCGCATGGCCACTTATCAGATTGACCGCAACATCAATTACACGAATTTCTGCACGGAGTATTGTTCCTTCTGCGCTTTCTACCGCCCGCTGGGCGCGAAAGACGGTTACATTCTGCCGCTGGAATCCATTTACGAAAAAATCGAAGAGATGATCGAGCTGGGCGGCACGGGCGTGCTGATGCAGGGCGGGTTGCATCCGGACCTGCGCATCGAGTTTTACGAAAACATGCTGCGCTCGATCAAGCAGAAGTTTCCGCAAATACATTTGCACTGCTTTTCCGCCCCGGAAATCGGCTGCATCGCGGAGGTTTCCGGACTCTCGGTGCGCGACACCATCGCGCGTCTGCGCGACGCGGGCCTGGATTCGATTCCCGGAGGCGGCGCGGAAATTTTGGACGACGAAATTCGCGCGAAAATTTCGCGGCTGAAGTGCCGGTCGGACGAGTGGGTGAGCATGCACCGTGACGCTCACGCACTGGGCATGCGCACCACGGCCACGATGATGTTCGGCTGCGGCGAGGAATATCGCCACCGCGTGAATCACTTGGAGACTATCCGGCGAATTCAGGAGGATACCGGCGGGTTCACCGCCTTTATCCCTTGGATTTTCGCGCCGGAAAATACTCCGCTGGGAAAGAAAATCCCCGAAGCTACCGCGTTCGATTACCTCAAGACGCTCGCGATCAGCCGCTTGTACCTCGACAATATTGATCACATCCAGTCCAGCTGGCTCACGCCGGGAATTAAAATCTGCCAGGTGGGTTTGCAGTTTGGCGCGGACGACGTGGGCAGCATCCTGATCGAGGAAAATGTGGTGTATGCGGCCGGCGTGCGCAACCGCACCAACGAAGCGGAGCTGCGCCGGATTATTTCCGATGCCGGCTATATGCCCGCGCAACGCGACACCCTCTATCGTTCGTACTCGCTGAAGCAAACTCACGCCAACAATCAGTAGATGTGTCGCACCTACAGCGCTCCGAGTTTTCTTTGCGATTTTTCCCAGGCCTTCCGGCCGGGGCTAACTTGTGCTGCGCCTACGGCGCTGGGGTCTGGAGTTGCGAGATTTGCGCGCTGCGTTGGAGATCTTACGCAGTGAGTAGCACGGCGGGTTCGGCTACGGTGGTGGGAAATTCCAGGCTGATGCTGGCGCCGAAGGGTTGTTTGTTGCTTAGTACGATTTCGCCGCCGGCTTCCTGGATGATGCCGTAGCAGATGCTGAGGCCGAGGCCGGTTCCCTTGCCGACGGGCTTGGTGGTGAAGAACGGATCGAACGCGCGGTTCAAATCGCTAAATCCGGGGCCGGAATCATCAAAGCGGATGAAAACACGATCGCCCTGGCGCGTGGCGGTTATGGAGATGGAGCGCTGCGCACTTTCTTCCACCGCATCAATCGCGTTATTTAAAATATTCAGGAGTACTTGCTTGAGTTCGTCTTCGCCAATGGAAATGCGAGGGAGCTGCGGCTCAATGTGCAATTCCATGCGTATCCCGAGTTTGCGAATGTGGAATTCGCGGAGCTGGATCACGTCGTGCAGCGCGGCTTCGAAATCCGCGGCGCGCGCGGCGGGGTTGTTCTGGCGCGCAAAACGCAGCAAGCCGTCCACGATGCGTTTCATGCGGCGCGCTTCCGCTCCGAGTTTCTCTACGCGTTTCGCGGCCTTCTGACCTTCGACTTCCTCGCTTAGCAAGTCCGCGTAGCCCAAGATGCCGGTGAGCGGGTTATTCAACTCGTGCGCCACGCCGGCCACCAGTTGGCCGAGGGCTGCCAATTTTTCCGACCGCACCAATTGATGATGCAGGCGTGAGTTTTCGATGGTCACTGCAAGATCGGAAGCCAGCACTTCGAGCTTCATGATTTCGGCGGTCTCGTTGGTTGCAACGTCTTCGGTGGTTGGCGAAGCACTTAGGCACAGGCAGCCCAGATGCGAGCCGCGCCATGAGACCAGCGGGACGAGCACCTCGTGCCCTGCGGCCGCGTCACAAGAACCTGCTCCCTCTTCCGCCGAGCGGATGAGGAAGGAATTGTTGCCCAGCTGGGTGCCGTGCTTGCACATCTCCTTCACTTTCTCGATGGTCCAAGCCTTGCAACGTTCCTCGAAGCGCGTTTTTTCGGCCGGTGAAAATCCCGTGCAGCCGCCCAGGCGCAGCGAACGATCGTCGCGCGCCAAAAACAACGCGGCGCGCGGGAAACTGGTGGCACCGGTGACCGCGGCGGTGATTTCTCCGCAGAGGTCCGCCGGATCGCTGCCCGCAAGCAGGCGCGAGGTGATCTGCGAAAGTTGTAGCAGGAGTCTGTTGGCGGCGCGTTCGCGTTCGCTGTTGTGCTCGATCACGCTGGACTTTTCTTCAATCAGCGCGAGAATCATTCCGAAAGCGACAAAAAATTTCGGCACGTTCCACAGTTCAGGATTCACTTGCAGCTGTGGCGCAAAGTGCGCCAACAGCGCTCCGGCGGGGAACACCGCACCCCAGGTGATAAATCCTCCGGTAACGGTAATCACTCCGGGAGAACGCCGCGGAAAGCGCTTCCAGTAAAGAATGCCGCACAAGCCGAAGGTGAGCGTGAGGATCGCGTTGATACCGAGTTCGGCGCTGCCATGCAGCTGGTCGCGCATCGCCCAAATTCCGGTAATGCACAAAATTGCGGCGATGCCGATGGCGTAGGGCTTCACGCGGGGAAGGCTGCGCAGAGCGAAGGCCGCGCCGCCGAAGAAAATCGTTCCCAGCGCGAGGGCCATCAATCCATAAATATGCCAGTCGAAGACGGCAGCTACCGCATGGAAAGCCGTGGGCACTCCCAGCAGCGCAAGCATCGTAAGGCGGTTCTTGCGGTTTTCGACGGCCAGCGTCATCGAAACCACGAACACCACGCCGGAAAGTTCCAGCGCGCCGATATCAATTGATTCCAGGATGCTCTCAACTGTGCCGCTGTGCGTTTCGAAGGCTTGAATGAAAAAGTGCAGGAAAATCAGGGCCCAGGCGTAAGTCCACAAACGAATGCGCACGGAGGGTGCGTGCTTGCGCAGGGATAGAAAAATCCCAACGAGGACGAAAAGCACGAGAATCGTGGGAAGCTTGTCGAGCAATGAACTCACTGGTTGCCCCTGCGAGTACTAAGGCTACGGGCCGGAGGAGAGCGGAACAATAGAGCGTCAGTACCACGGACTGGGACAGTTCCAGTATGGGAATCGCGGCGGGGAGGCCTGTAAAGCTTATTGCTTCAATGTAATACGGACGTCGAGCGTAACGTCGCTGCCTTCTGGTAGGTCTACGGAATCGGCCGGCACGAAGACGCCACGGATGTACCGCGCGCGGATGGTGCGCGAGGTATTTGCATGCGCGGGTCGCGGCGATGCCGACGCCAGTGTCGGGCGGGCGGCGTCGGGCGCACGATTCGAGGGCGCTGCTCCGTCCGCCAGCCGGGACTTACGGTCTTCGAATTTGGGAACGCCCACGGAATCGAGCGCCACGTTCGCGAGCGCGTCGGCGTCGCGATTCAGTTCGCGGCGCACGTGCTCGATCGCGAAATATTGCAGCTGCCGGCTCAGCTTGCTGGCGCGCTCGTGCAGCGGCTTCAGGTCCGCGCTTTTCACTTTGTAGCGGCCTTGCATCTGGCGCACGAGCAGTTCGGAATCGCTGCGCACGCGCAGCGCGGTGATGTTGTGGCTGGCGGCGTAATCGAGCGCCGCCAGCAGCGCGAAATATTCAGCGACGTTGTTGGTCTCGCGGCCGATATTTTTCGCTAGTTCCAGCGCGATTTTTCCTTCGGGGTCGCGCAACACCACAGCGTAGGAAGCAGGGCCGGGATTGCCGCGCGAAGCGCCGTCAATATTTGCCACGTACACGCCCGCTGGCGGTGCTGACGCATGTGCGTCTGCGAATAAGCGCGCGCTGCCTGGCGGAGGAACTTTTCTGATTGGACTCACAGCGCCGTCACATTTTCCGGGAGGTTTTGCACCAGCAGGCTGCGTGCGGCTTGCTGGTTCAGCGCCATTTTCGAATTAATTTTCACGGTGGGAAGACGTGGAACTGGATGGATCGCCAGCGGGTCCGGCGGCAGCCGCCGAAGCAGCGGGCTCGAGGTAGTAAAGGATGCGCGTACAGGTCTCGCAGTGAAACATTTCGTGGCTGGTGGTGCGGCGCATCTCCTGAAACACGTGCGGGCGAATGCGCATGCCGCAGGCGCTGCATTTTTCGTCGCGCACTTCGGCTAGGGCCACGTTGTCGTGTTTCTTCATGATGCGATCGTAATGATCCATCATGTCTTCGGGAATTTCGGCGGTGGCGCGGGCGCGTTCGGTGTTGCCTTCGGCTAATTCCTTTTCGGCTGCGGCTTTTTCCTTTTCGATTTCGGCGCGTTCGCCGCGAGCTACTTCTTCCACTTCTTTCAGAACTTTTTCCGCAGCTTTGATTCGGCGGTCATACTCTTCGCCGGCTACCATTTGCTCGAGTAGCCGGTCTTCCGCTTTGGAGATTTCGTCTTCGGCGTTCTGGACTTCGTGCTGCAGGGCTTTGTACGCTTCGTTGGTCTTGACCTGGGAGGTTTGATCTTTGTACTTGCGAGCGCGGTCCTTCCACTGCTCCACGTCCAACTCGTATTTCTTGCGGTCTTTTACGGTGGCCAGTTGCGCGGCCTTGCTTTTTTCCAGTTCCGCTTTGGCGGCGGCGACGCGGCCATCAACCTCCGCGATTTTTTTGGGTAACGCTGCGAGGCGCGCACGGACAATTTGCAGGCGCGTGTCCACGCTCTGCAGGTCGAGCAAATCCTGTAGGACCTTCAGCACTATGCCGCTATTTTAGCACACTGTTGATTGCCGCCCCGGCATGCCCGAGCGGGCGTCCCGGATGGAGGAAGCGAACGGTTGACGTACCGGTTTTGGACTAAAGATTGGCGCGGAGGAAGGCGATGGCGCGGCGCCAGGCTTGCGTTTGCGCTTCGGCGTCGGCCTCGGGCGTGCCACCGAAGGAGAAACGCGCGCCGCGCAGATGCTTATTGCGCGAATTCCGGGCGGTGACCGGCAGGTGCGGGTAGCGCAACATGTGGCCGGCATGTGCGAAGTGCAAATGTTCGGCCGCATGGGTGCTGCGCTTGCTTTTCAGCCGCGCGATGATGGCTTCGCTCATCTCTCCCGCGGGCCATAGGTGGTCGTCGCCACCGGAAATCAGCAGAATGGGGGCGCGAATATTTTCCACAGGAATCGCGGCGCGCCCCACAGCCTCCCGGTTGCGCAGCCCGGCGCGAAACAGATTGCGAAACATTACCGGCCGCTTCAGCGCCACCACTGGAAACGCCGAGCGCCACATGAATCCGCGCAGCGGCAGGGGCGCGAACGGTACGGGCTTTCCGCGCCACGTCCAGCAGGGAATGATTTCGCCGGTGGCTTTTTCGCGGCCGCTGGCGGCCCACGCCACGCTGCTCGGCGCGTACGCGACGATCGCGCCAATCCGCTGCGGAAACGTGGAGCCCAGAAGCAGCGCGAGTTCCGCACCGCGTGATACGCCCAGAATCCCCGTTCGCTGCGAATCAATTTCTGGTTGCGCGTGCAGCCAGCTGAGCGCGGCCTCGAAATATTCCAGGGGGATGCGATGCAGCCATGTGGGCAGCGGCGCCATGCCGAAATATGCCAGCGCCAGAGTGGCAAAGCCGTGGCGCGAAAGCACCGCGGCTTTGTCGAGATCGAATCCGCCGCCGGAGCCGCTGAGAACGATCACGACGGGATGCGGCCCTCGCCCCGGCGGAATATATAATCTCCCCACCGTTGTTTCGCGAGCGTCGGCGCATGCTCCAGCGTCAGCGCCGCCCGCTTCGTTCGGAATTTTCAGATCGCGTGTCATAGTGCCGGGCGCCAGAAAATTTCGCGCGAGGCTCGCGCGCGCAATCACGCGTCCATCGAGCTGAGCTTCGAGCTCCACACAATCTGGCGAAGTACTGTTCTTCGCGAAACTCGAACTACCATCCGCGGTGGCCCCGGCGTATTCCATGGACCAGAAAAGTCCCATTGCCGCGGCGCCTCGATAGCTGCCGCCGAGCGAAGCCTCCATGGATGCGTCGATTGTTCCCGAAGAATCTGCGCGAAAATGAGCCTCGGAGCTCCAGCGGCGCCCCTGGTCGTCTGCGGTGGCAGCATGAAAGGAAATCAGCGCTGCAGCAGGAAGCCCGCGCAAGCGAACGCGCACGTCTTCATCTACAAACGTAGGATTCGGTGAAATTTCAAAGCGGGGAACGCTGGCCGGCGAAGCACTCAACGCGCGCAACGCCTTCCATGACTCGTCATAAGTCATTTATAGCACAAGGCTTGCCGAGGCCTCGCGGCGCTGAGTCTTTTTCGCGCGTTCAACCGTAATATGAATATGACGGGCGCAGCAACAGTTTACGGTGCGATGATACGCGGCGTAGCGGGAGCGGGTGGCGGCGACGCAGCAGTAGCGCACTGGGAGGGGCGGGTGGCTCTGGATAGCGAGGTAGCGCAACTTCGGCGCGGCGATCTCGATGCGCTGTCCACGCTTCTGACGCGCTATCAGAATCGCTTGTATCGTTATTTGCTGCGCATGGTGCGCCAGCCGGCCGAGGCGGAAGATTTGTTCCAGCAAACCTGGCTGCGCGTGGCCGAGAAAATTCAGCACTACGATCCGCGGCGCAGTTTTGAGGCGTGGCTGTTCACACTGGCGCGCAATCTGGCGATTGACCATCTGCGCCGGGTGCGGCCCGAAAGCCTGGACGAGCCGATTGGCGATTCCGCGACGGGAGAAACCGCGGCGACGAGGCTGCAGTCGCACGAGCGGCCGCCGATCGAAGGGATTCTGCAGCGCGAACGCTCGCAGCGCCTGGGCGTGGTGCTGGAAATGTTGCCGGTGGTGCAGCGAGAAGTGCTGACGTTGCGCTTCGAGGAAGAAATGAAGATTGAAGAAATCGCCGAAGTGCTGGGAGCACCGCTTTCCACGGTGAAAACGCGTTTGCGCCGCGCCCTGGAACGCTTGCGCGTGACGATGGAAACCAGCTATCCCGGAGAAAACTGGCTATGAATGACCACGAAAAAATCCGGGCGTTGCTGACGCTGGCCGCAGCGGATGTGCTGGAACCCGGCGAGGAAAAGCAGCTGCTGGATCATCTGCGAACTTGTGGTTCCTGCGGCGCGGAGCTGGAAAAGTGGAAGCTGCTGGCGGGCGGCCTGCGGCGTTTGCCGACGCCGCAGCCACGCTCGATCGTAGTAGAGCGCGCGCGCGCGCAAGCGCAGATTCGGCTGACCGAGGAAATTGAGCACCGCTGGAATCGCAGCGTAATCATTGGCCTGCTGGTGTTCGCGTGGATTTTGACGTTGCTCAGCTGGCCGCTGGTGCGCTTGTTCACGGGCGGACTGCTGGGAATGCTGGACCCGCGATTCAATCACGCGTGGATCGTATTCGGCGTGTTTACGACGAGCGTATGGCTGGCAGGAGGCGCTGCGGCAGTGCTGCTCTCCATGCAGCAGCGGCGCGAAAGGAGATTGGCATGAGCCGATTCAGAGACGAATTGAAGGTGATTCCGCGCACGGCGCGTTCTATCGCGGCGCTCGCTTACGTCATTGTCGGGGCGATGCTCGGCGTGTTCGTCACGTTTTCGCCCGATAAGGATCTCTCCCGCACACCGGAACTGGGAAAGATTGTAATCATGGTATTTCCCGGATTGATCGTAGCGGTCTACGTGCTGATTATCGGCTACGTGTATGCCGACGCTAAACGCCGCGGCATGCGCTACGGCATGTGGACGCTGCTGGCGATTTTTATTCCGTACTGTATAGGGATCATTCTCTATTTCGTCCTGCGCGACCCGCTGATGAGGCCTTGCCCTGGCTGTGCGCAAGTGCTGAAATCCGGCTACACGTTCTGCCCGCACTGCGGCACTTCACTGCTGCCGACGTGCCCGAATTGCGGCCGTGGCGTGGAGGTGGGCTGGGCGAACTGCCCGAGCTGCGGAACGAAGCTGCCGTCGCCGACGCCGCCCGCGGCGTAGCTGCCATTGCGGCGTTGGCGTCGCCTGGTTTTGGTAGCGCCGGCGTCTCGCCGGCTCTTTGCGGTTGACGTTGTAGCGGCCGCCTTCAGGCAGGCGTTTTTGCTTTGCATTTGCTTTCGTAGCGGCGGTCTTCCGACCGCCATCGATCCGCGATGCGACACCGATGGCGTCCGCCGCGGCGGACGCCGCTACAGGGCCCTTACGTTTTTCGTTCCCGCAATATCCCGGTAGAATGCTTGCGAGTTTCGAGGAGGCTTGCCATGCCTTACGTACAGGTGACGTGGGTCGCGGGGCGCACACCGGAGCAAAAGCGCACATTAGCCGAGCGCATCACACTGGCGCTGATCGAAGACGGCCGCGCCAAGCGTGAAAATATTCAAGTGACGTTCGTGGATTTGCCGCCGACCGACTACGCCGAGGCCGGCGTGACGGTCGCGGACCAAAAACGCACGCCCTAATTAGCTCTTTACGGCGCGGCTTGCACTTCCATTGATTGATCCACCGCATAATTGCTGCAGCCCGGGTAAGTCGCAGTAGGGCAGTGCGCGATGGCGCGAAATGTCTGATCTCCCGTTTCCACGGTGTAGGTATACCCGTTGCGGCTGGATCTCTTCATCGTCAATTCGCCGCTGGAAATCAGTTGATCCAGCGAAGCGTAGGAACCATGCTCGGCCAGGTTTGCGCGCTCGGCCTGCGCGATGCCCAGCAAATCGTTTTTCACGCCGACCACGTCAATGGTTTGCGCCGGCGTCCCCGTCATTCCCGCGGATTGCAGGTTCGCAAAATAATATTTGTAAACGAGCCCCGCCAGAAGCGCGACGACCAGCAGGCCAGCCAGGCTTTTCATCATTACACCCCGGGACACCGCGATTTTACAGGCTGAAAATCAGCTTACCTGGCCATCCAGCCCCTCGCAACCGCATGTAGTCTTTTTGCTACGGTGCGTGGCGGACGGAGGCGCGCGAGCGGAAGCCCGCCGGGCGGGAACCAGTGACGCGACTACGGCGCGGCTTGCACTTCCATGGATTCATCGATCATAAGACTGGTGCAGTTCGGATTCGTCGCCACGGGGCAATGCGCGATGGCGCGAAATGTCTGATCCCCCGTTTCCACGGAAAACGTGTATCCATTATGGCTGGTGCTATTCATGATCAGCGCATCGCTGGAAATGAGCTCATCAAGCGAGGCATAGGTACCGTGTTCGGCCGAATACGCGCGTTCGGCCTGCGCCATGCCGAGCAAATCATTTTTTACTCCGACGACGTCTAAAATTTCCCCGGGCGTCGAGGCTCCCGTGGATTGCAGGTTCGACCAATAATATTTGTAGAAGACCCCCGCGAAGAGCGCGACAATTAGCAGGCCGGCCAAGCTTCTCATCATTCACCCCGTGGCGACTCGATTTACTGCGCCGAGAATCAGATTATATAAGCGCCAAGTTTGCCGCAACGGCATATAATCATCTTGTTAAGGTTTGTGCCTGATATTACCACTCACTTCTAATTCACCAATAACGTCCCACCGACACTTCGTGCGTCCGATATCGCTTGTAACTTCCGCTTCCTTAGGAGTAACGCCTTTTCGCTACGGCGTGCGTCTAACGGAGGTGCGCGGGGAAGTGCGAGTGGAAGCCTCTGGATGCCCGGGATTTTTCACACCGCCTGAATCACCGTAAATGCGAAAGGATCCAATGGGATATCGCTGGGCCGCCGGTTTGACTCCTGTGCGCGGGGTCGTTGATACTAACCCTTCGCCGCCGGCCAGCCAGATTTTGCGCGGTCAATTCTCTCGACGGGAGCAATTGAGAATGACGATACGGCATGGTTTCCGTGTGAATCTTTGGGCGTTCGCTAGGCTGGCGATTTGCGGCGCACTTTGCGCCACGTTATTCAGCACGCCGGTCTTTGCACAGGGAAGTGCCGCACAGGGAAATTCTGCGCAGGAAAATACAGCGCCAGTCCGCCCGCCGAAGCTGGACTACACCACACAAAAGCTGCCCAACGGCCTGCAAGTGATTCTGCTGGAAGATCACGATGTGCCCATCATCAACCTGCAAGTCTGGTATCACGTGGGCGGGAAGGACGAGCGCCCCGGGCGCACCGGTTTCGCGCACCTGTTTGAGCACTTGATGTTCAAAGGCTCCGCGCACGTGCCGGCCGAGGAACATTCACGCATCATCGAAGCAGTCGGCGGCTTTGACAACGCCGAAACCACCGACGACACTACAAATTTCTTCGAGACTTTCCCCAGCAATTATCTGGAGCGCGTCCTGTGGCTTGAGGCCGACCGCATGGGCAGCCTGAATGTCAGCGAAGAAAATTTCAAGTCCGAGCGCGAAGTGGTGAAGGAAGAGCGCCGCGTGCGCATCGAGAACCAGCCCTACGGATATCTGCAGGAAGATTTGCGCGCCGCTGCCTTCACCGTGCACGGCTACCATCACACGCCGATCGGCAGCATGGAAGATCTGGACAAAGCCACGATTCAAGATGTCCGCGACTTTTTCAATACGTATTACAAGCCGAATAATGCGACGCTGGTGATTGTCGGGGATTTCGATTCCGCGCAGGCTCTGGCATGGACCAACAAATATTTCGACGGCATTCCTGCTTCCGCGAAGCCGATTCCGCGATTGAATAATCCCGAGCCTGCGCAGACTGCCGAGCGCGTCGCGAAAAAATCGTATTCCAATACGCCGCTTCCTGCGGTAGTGATTGGTTACAAAATTCCCGCGCGATATGCGCCGGACGCGTATCCGCTGGACCTCGCGTCCAATATTTTAGCCGGAGGCGAGAGCAGCCGTCTGTACCAGACGCTGGTTTATAAGGAGCAGATCGCGGTGCAGGCTGCGGGATTTGGAGCGTTCTCCGAGGATCCCAATCTTTTCTGGGCTTACGCCATCATGAATCAGGGACACACCGCGGAAGAGGGCGAAAAATCTCTAGTGGCCGTGCTGGACGGATTGAAAGCGCAGCCGCCGGCAGCGAAAGAGCTGGAAAAAGCCAAGAACCAGGAAATTGCCGGGTACGTCCTGGGCCGCGACACGGATGAAGAAAAAGCCGTGGCGCTGGCATCTGCTGCCGTGATTGGCAAGGATCCCGGCCTCGCGAATACCGAGCTGGATCACTATCTCACCGCGACTCCCACGGATATCCAGCGCGTGGCAAAGGATTATTTTCAATCAACGCACGCGACCGTGCTGATCGTCACGCCCTCGGCGCCTGGAGCGCCCGCACGACCATGACAGCGGCGCCCGTGCAAAAGACAATTTCAGGAGCAGCGATGAAGCGTGTTATTACGCGGTCAAATTTTCTGATTGCGGCGTCTATTTTTGTGGCAGCGATCGCCGCCTTTGTGCCGACCGCGTTTGCTTCTCCACAAGGATCGGCGCCAGTCTCGCGCGGCGAATCGGAACCCTCGACATCGGAGGGACCGCAGAAAGCGTCCGGAATCGTGCCGCCAGGCGTGAAACTCGCGCCTCAGATGCCTGCGCCGGGCGCGCCGCGATCATTTGAATTTCCGAAAGCGGCGAACAAGACGCTGCCCAATGGCTTGCGCGTTTTCGTCGTCACCGATCACGCCGAGCCGGCTGTTGCCGCGCGCCTGGTGATTCTTTCGGCGGGCAGCATTCAGGATCCCGCGGGCATGCCGGGCGTCGCGGGAATGACGGCCAGTCTGCTGACGCAAGGAACCGCGCAGCGCTCCGCCAAGGAAATCGCCGAAGCGATTGATTTTGTGGGCGGCACGCTGGAAGCCAGGGCTGGCCGCGACGTCACCACGATCACGCTCGACGTGGTGAAAAAAGATTTGGGCCGGGGCATGGATCTTCTATCCGATGTCGTGCTACACCCATCCTTTCGCGCCGAAGAACTCGACCGCCAGCGCCAGCAGCTTCTTTCCGACCTGGAAGTGCAGTACTCCGACCCGAATTATCTGGCGACGTTGGCGTTCGCGCGCACGTTGTACGGCTCGTCGCCTTACGGCATGCCGGAAGCAGGCACGCCGGCGACGGTGAAGAAACTGCAGCGCGAAGATTTCGTGAAATTTCACGACGCGAACTACGCGCCAAATCAGGCTCTCCTAGGTTTCGCGGGCGATATCACCCCGGAAGAGGCTTTCGCCATCGCCGAAAAATATTTTGGTGGCTGGCCGAAAGTGGACGTCGCGGCCGCCGCGCCGGAAGCACCCGTCGCCGCGACGGCCACTCACGTCTGGCTGATTGACAAGCCGGACGCTGTGCAAACGCAGATTCGCATCGGCAGACTCGCGATTCGCCGCGCCGACCCGGATTTTCTGCCGCTGGATGTGACCAATCATATTTTCGGCGGCAGCTACAACAGCCGCCTGAATACGGAAGTGCGCATCAAGAAGGGACTCACCTACGGCGCGTCATCCTCGTTCACTCCTCATCGCTACACCGGTTCGCTCGCGGTGGAGACCTACACGCGCACTGAAGCTACAGTGGACGCCACCAAGCTGCTGATGGATCTGTTGACGGGAATGTCCCAGGGGAAAATTTCGCAGAAGGAATTGGATTTTGCGCGCGACTATCTCGCGGGCGTCTATCCCATCGAATCGGAGACCGCGGAGCAAGTTGCAGACCGCGTCCTGACCGTTGCCGCCTTCGACCTGCCTGCGGATTACAACCAAACGTACCCGGAAAAAATCCGCGCTACCTCGCTGGAACAGGTGCAAGCCTCGGCGCGAAAATATTTCACCACGGGCGATCTGGATATCGTGCTGGTCGGCAACGTCAGCGCATTTCGCGACGCGCTGAAGAAGCAATTTGCGGGCGCCGAAATCACGGAGATTCCTTTCGCACAAGTGAACGTGCTTTCTCCCTCGCTGCGCGCGCCGCAGCAAGCTGTTTCCGCCGTCGCCGCGCCTGCGGCCACGCCCGAATCGCTCGAACAGGGCAAGCAGATACTGCTGGCCGCTGCGCAAGCCGCTGGTGGTGCTGCGCTGCAGTCCGTCGCAACCTTGGGCTTCACCGAGAAAGGAATCCTGCACGACCCGCGGGGCGAACGCCAGCTCGACGTAACGTGGCAAGTCTCCTATCCGGATCGTTCATACGGCGAGGTAACCCTCGGTCCCACGATGATCCAGCAAGTCTGCGACGGGACTTCATCCTGGCTGAAATTTCCAGACGGCATCCACGACACCACCGGCATGATCGCCGAATTCAAGCGCGGCATCATTCTTTTCGGGGGTGGCTGGGGCCTCTCTCAGCAAGCGCTCGCCGGAAAAATCAGTGGGCAGGCCATCGGCGAAGAGGAAATCGGCGGCAAGAAGTTGCTGGGCGTCGCCGTCAGCGGCGAGTTTGGCGCCGTAAAACTTTATTTCGATCCGACGACGCATTTGCTGGCGGCGGCGCGCTATCAGTCCGCCACGGACCACGGCGCCAGCGACAACGAGCAGCATTGGAACGACTATCGGACCGTGGAAGGCCGCCAGTTCTCCTTCGCCACAGACACCTATCGCGACGGCGCAAAACTGTTCGAATCCACGGTGCAGACCGTGCGGATAAATCCCAAGCTGGACGACGCGCTATTCGCGAAGCCTACAGCGCCAACTCCCACAGCGGCGCCACCCCCCGGCCCGCCTGCTGCATCGCCGAATTCGAATCCGGCTCCGGCACCAGCTCCCGCTCCAGCGCCGAAATGATCCGCCGGCGCTCACTTCACCGTCAAAATCACCTTGCCAATATTTTTTCGCGCGTGAATATATTTATGCGCCGACGCGGCATCGGCCAGCGGAAAGGATTTGCCGATCATCGGCTTCACTTTACCGGCAGTGTACAGCTTGAAAATTTCGTCGAGTTCTCCGCGCAGCAGCGCGCCGCGCGCCGGCATGCGTCCCAGATTCACGCCGATAATCGAAATATTCCGCTCCATCAGCTTCAAAGGATGGAATCGCGGCGTCTGCCACAATGCGCGCAGCGCCCGAATCGCGTTTTTCTTTCCGTCCGGACCGGCCGCAGCGGAAAATCCGTACACAACCAGGCGACCGGTGGGACCCAGGCACTTGTAACTATCGGCGAAGGATTTTCCGCCGATCGCGTCCATCACCATTTCAATTCCGTCCGGCGCGAATTTGTGCACTACGTCCACGAAATTGTTTTTCTCGTAGTCAATCGCGTGGTCCACGCCGATCTTGCGAAGGTACTCCTGCTTGGCAGGCCCGGCCGTACCGTAAATCTCGAGCCCACGCGCGCGCGCCAGTTGTACCGCGGCGATTCCCACGCCTCCCGCCGCGCCATGAATCAGAATCCGGTCGCCGGGTTGCAGATTGCCCATGGCGAACATCGAATGGTAGGCGGTGAGGTAATTCACGGGAATTGCCGCCCCGTCTTCGAAGGGCATCCCAGCCGGCAACCGATACACGCGCCCGGCCGGCACGGCCACCCACTCCGCGTAGGCGTTGAAGGGCGTGAACGCAGCAACAGCCTCGCCTATGCGCAAAGGCTCGCCGTCGCCGGCCTTGCCGCCTTCCGCGATTTTCTCGACGACGCCCGCCACTTCGATCCCCGGCACAAAAGGCGTCTTTGGAGTGCCCGGGTAAATTCCCATGCGTTGCAGCAGGTCGGCGAAATTGACGCCCACCGCCTTCACGCGGACCACCACTTCGCCGGGCTTCGGTTGCGGGTCCGGGACCTCGCGTACCTCAAAAACTTCCGGAGGCCCGTACCTCTTTACCACCATTGCGCGCATCTAACTCTCCTCTGCCGAATGCCGCTCAACTGCCGATGAATCTATCACACGCTAACTTTTCGATGCTGCAGCGCTGCCCCCGGCTCCATCCGCACCTGGCTTTTCACTTTGGATTCGAAGGCATCGTACCTTAAACTGTTAGACTTTGCGCAACGATGAAAACCACACATAGACCACGAGTCCTCATTACCGGTATCACGATTTTAGCCGCAGCCTTTGCCACACTGGCAGCCGCGAAGCCCGCGCAGGCACCCGCGCCCGCGGTACTTACGGCCATGCAGGACGAGCTTGATCGCTCGATGGCCGCCATGTCCAAGGGCGACCCGGCGGACTACTTCATCAGCTACACCGTCGCCGACCGCCAATATTCCGAAGTGTCCGGCTCCAATGGCGCGTTGCTCACCAGCGGAGAAACTCGCGCGCGCTGGCTGGAAGTGCAGACGCGCGTGGGCACCTACCAGCTAGACGACACGCATAAGCTGGCGGACCGCCAGCCCAGCTGGACCAGCCCCGGAACGTCCGCGACCGTGGATGACGATATTCCGGTGCTGCGCCGCGAAATTTGGCGCGAGACTGACCGGCAATATCGCGCCGCCACGCAAGCGCTCATCAAAGTAAAGACCAGCCAGGAAGTCCAGGTGCAAACGGCCGAAGGCAACGCGCCGGATTTTTCGCGCGAGGATCCGCATACTTCCATCGGCACGCGCGTCGAAATTAAAGTGGACCGCAAGCCGTGGGAAGAACGCGTCCGTAAATACACCGCCGCGTTCAGCAAATCGCCCGAAGTCCTGAATTCCATCGCCACTTTCACTGCGCTGGGCATGAATCAATATCAGGTGAACACCGAAGGCACCAAGCTTGCGTTCGGCCAGGTGCATTACCGCCTCGAGCTATATGTTCAGAGCAAGGCGCCCGACGGCATGGACATCAATCGCTACGCTAATTTCGATTGGCTCGATCCCAAAGACGCGCCGTCCGATAAAGTTGTCTTCGATCGCATTCAAGTGATGATTCAGGAGACCGAAGCGCTCGATAAGGCTCCGCTCGTGGATCCTTATGCCGGTCCCGCGCTGCTCACCGGACGCGCCGCCGCCGTCTTCTTCCACGAAGTTTTTGGACATCGCGCGGAAGGCTTCCGCCAGAAGGACATCAACGAGGGCCAGACGTTCACCAGCAAAGTCGGCGAACAAATTTTGCCTTCTTTTATTTCGATCAAGGACGATCCGACGGAAGCAGCGCTCGGCGGCCAGATGCTGCTGGGAAATTATGCGTTCGATGACGAAGGCGTTCCGGCCGAAGACGTGCAACTGGTGGATCACGGCGTGCTGAAGACGTTTTTGATGTCGCGCTCGCCGCTCGTCACCATTCCGCAATCGAATGGGCACGGCCGCCGCCAATTGGGCTACGTTCCGGTGGCGCGCCAGGGAAACCTGATCGTTTCCAGTTCGCACACCGTCACGAACGATCAGCTCCGCCAGCAGCTCATCGCGCTGGTGAAGCAACAGAACAAGCCTTTCGGCTTGCTCATTGACGATATTGCCGGCGGCTTCACCTTTACCGGCCGGCAGCAGCCCCAGGCGTTTCAAGTTTTGCCGCTGGTGGTCTACAAAGTGTTTCCTGATGGGCGCCCCGACCAGCTCGTGCGCGGTGTAGACATCGTCGGCACGCCGCTCGTCTCGCTAACCAAAATCGTCGCCACCGGCGACACGCCGGATATTTTCAACGGTTACTGTGGCGCCGAATCCGGCTCGGTGCCGGTATCCGCCGTCGCGCCCGCGATTTTGATCTCTGAAATGGAAGTGCAGAAGAAAGAAACTTCCACTGACAAGCCGCCGATCCTGCCGCCGCCGGCGCATGATCCGCAAGCAAAGGGGCAAGCCCAGTGAGGACTTTCGCAACGATCGCATTGCTCGCGGCCTGCGCGCTGCCGCTTTCCGCCGCCACCACGCACCCGAAAAATACTGCGCCCGCGATCCCAGGGCTGGCGTCCGCGCCTGTTGCTGCGTCGGTCGCAGTGTCGCAGGCAGCCGTCCCGGAATCCGAAAGCGATAAGACATTGCACGCCATGCACGACGAAATGGAACGTGCGCGCACACGCTTGCAGCTTCCCGGGGTCGAAAAGCCGTTCTACCTGGAATATCGCCTGATGGATCTCGACGTTCGCGCCGTCACTTCGTCCTTCGGCGCGCTCGTTTCCACATCCACCACGCGCAATCGCTTCATGAGCGTGGATGTGCGCGTCGGCGATTATCATCTGGACAGTTCGAACTTCATCAGCGAAGACGGCTTCCAGGGATTTCTCGGTTCCACCGGAGAAGTCGGCATTGATCGCGATTACAATTCGCTGCGCCAGGATTTGTGGCTGGCGACCGACCAGGCTTACAAGCAAGCCGTCACGCAGATGTCGCTAAAGCAATCTTTTTTGCGCAGCCTCACCAAGCCACCCGAAATTGACGATTTTTCGCAGGCCGCGCCGCTGGTGAAGATTGACGCGCATGCGGAACCAGACTGGACTTCGCGGAATTGGGAAGACGAATCGCGCGCAGCTTCCGCCGCGCTCACGAATTACCCGCACCTGAGCGGCGCGCGCGTGAATTACTACATGATTTATGTCACCTACTATCTGATGAACAGCGAAGGCACCGCCCTTCGCAGTTCGCGCAGCCTCGCCGCCATTGAAGCCGCGCTCGATACCACGGCCGAAGACGGCATGGCTCTGCACGATTATTACGCCGTGTATGTCGCGAAGCCCGCGGACCTGCCCGATCCCGCCGCCGTAGGCAATTCGCTCGCGCAGACCGGCACGGAATTGATGACCATGCGCCAAAGCCCGCTGATGCCGGATTTTACCGGCCCGGTGCTTTTCGATCCGCCCGCGGCCGGCTCTCTACTTGCGCAGGCTCTCGCGCCTTCGCTTTCCGGAGCGCGCCCGCCGCTTTCCACCATGCCCGCTTTCGATGAAATCATGGAACGCATGGGCGGGCGCAGCGAATGGTCCGGCCGCGTAAACACGCGCGTGCTCCCCGCCAACGTCTCGCTGGTGGACGATCCCACGCTGAAAGAATTCAACGGCCAGCCGCTGCTGGGAAATTACGAAATTGACGACGAAGGCGTGAAGGCTCAGCGCGTGACAGTCGTCGAAAACGGCTCGCTGAAAAATTTGCTGATGTCGCGCCGTCCCGGCCCGGATTTTTCCGCTTCTAATGGCCACGCGCGCTCGGCGTTGCTTTCAGATACTCGCCCGCTCGCCAGCAATCTGTTCCTGCAAGCCAATGGCGGGTTGAACCCCGACGCGTTGAAGAAAAAATTCCTCGATGCTTGCCGGGACGACGGCCACGAATGGTGCCTCGAAGTGAGGCGCATGGATAATCCCGCGCTCTCTTCGATTCGCCAAGAGGATTTCAGCGATTTCCTCGGAGGCATAGCCGGCGGCGTCGCCAGCGGCGAACGCATTCCGCTCGTTGTCTATCGAGTGTACGTTTCTGATGGCCACGAAGAAATGGTTCGCGGCGGACACATTGAAGGCCTGCAACTGCGCGCCATCCGCAATATTCTCGGCATCGGCGACGATGAAACCGTATTCCCGTACATGCAAAATACCGCCGGAGGTTTCGCTGGCACCGCGCTAGGCGCATTCGGCTCAGCGCAGGGCGGCATTCCCAGCACCGTTGTCACTCCATCGCTCCTGCTCGACGAAATCGAATTCCGCGGCTTCCACGGCGAACCCCGCCGACTGCCGCTCGTCCCAGCACCGCCTCTAAAGTAAACCCGTTCGGTAGGGGCGGTCCTCAGACCCGCCCGCCGCAGCAACTCCGTGCCCAGTATTCGTGGCACAGCCACACTCCTGGCTGTGCTCCCTCTGAATCGCGCTACGGCTCTAGGATGCGTGACTATGACCCGCGCGGACTGGAACCTTTTCTGGCCTACCGGACAGCTTGTCGAGAGTTTGCCACTTCCTTAACCTATTTCCACAGCAGCATTTATTCCTAGCTCATAGCCCGGATTCTCCCGGGGAGCCCAAGGAATCTTGCCCCGCAGTCGCAGCCAGTTGGGAGGCGAAGCAGATGAAGTTTGCCAACCGTCTATTCCCGATTCTTGTGCTTGGACTTTTGACCGGCACCCTCCTGCTCCATGCAGGCTGCGCGAGTACCGGCTACAGCGGGGGCGGCGGTGGTACAAAGGTCCCAACGGCTCCCACCGGATTGACCGCTGCTGCCGCGAATGCGCAAGTGACGCTCAATTGGACGGCCGGCTCAGGGGCAACTGGTTATTACGTCAAGCGCTCCACTACGACGGGCGGCCCTTACACGCAAATTGCAACGGAGGCCGGAACGAGCGATACCGACACGGGCCTGACCAACGGCACGAAATATTTTTACGTCGTTTCCGCCTACAACTCCGCGGGACAAAGCGCGAATTCTGCCGAAGTCAACGCGACGCCGGTGCTGCCTGCGCCTGCTGCTCCCTCGGGCCTCGCAGGTGTTGCAGGCAATGCGCAAGTGAGCTTGAGCTGGACCGCCAGTGCCACGGCGACCAGTTATCACGTGAAGCGTTCCACCTCGAGCGGCGCGGAAACGCAGATCTCAGCCCCCACCTCGACCAGCTACACGGATACCGGTCTCACCAATAGCGTGAAGTATTTCTATGTAGTCTCAGCCGTGAACTCCGGCGGCGAGAGCGCTAACTCCTCGGAAGTTTCCGCCACGCCACTCGCTCCCGCAAACCCGCCCGCTGCGCCAACAGGGTTGCAAGCAACCGGAGGAAATGCGCAAATAAGTCTGAGCTGGAATGCGAGCGCAGGCGCGGCAAGCTACAACCTCAAGCGTTCGACAACCACCGGCGGGCCGTACAACACAGCAGTTGCTTCGCCCACGCTCACGAATTACACCGATACCAACGTGACCAACGGCACCACGTACTACTACGTGGTCTCCGCTGTGAACACCGCCGGCCAAAGCGCTAATTCCGCGCAAACCAGCGCCACTCCGGCTGCGTCTACCGCGAATGTAACCATTACCATCAATCCCGCGCAAACCAAGCCCATTTCGCCTTACATCTACGGCCTGAATTTTTATTCCGGCGAAAGCGGGGCTCCCCCGCAGCTCACTTTTGATCGCGACGGCGGCAATCGCTGGACCGCCTACAATTGGGAGACCAATGCTTCCAACGCAGGCAGCGATTATCTCTACGAGAACGACGATTTTCTGAGCAGCAGCACGGTTCCAGCCGAAGCAGTGCGCAGCTTCATCGCCGGAGATCAGTCGATCGGCATGGCCAGCTTGATCACTCTACAGCTGCAAGGATTGGTGGCCGCCGACGAGAATGGTCCCGTGAGCGTGGCTAATCCTCCGGATTTAACGCGCTTCAAGCAGGTAGTAGACCAAAAAAGTACGGTCTCCAGCGCGCCGTTCACTTTGAATCCGCCCACCACCGACGCCGATGTGTTCATGGATGAATTCGTCTGGGCGCTCGATCAGAAGTTTTCCGGCATGGGAATTTTTGGTGCGAATCCCATGCATCCCACTTTCGTCAGCTTGGACAACGAGCCCGAGCTGTGGAACTCGACGCACTTGGAAGTGCAGGGGCTGAATCCAGTGACCTCTGACGATTACATCGCAAAGACGATCACCATGACGGAAGCCCTGAAAAACCAGTTTCCAGACATGGTGATCTTCGGGCCGGTGCACTACGGATTTCAGGGCATCTACAATTGGCAGGGAGAGCTCAACGCCACGCCCAGCGGTGCGAATTGGTTCCCCGATAAATATCTCACCGCGCTCAATACGGCCTCGGCCTCTTACGGCAAGCCGCTCGTCGACGTTTATGACTTCCACTGGTACGTGGAGGAATACGACTCGAACGGAACACGCAGCATTGATATGACCGGGACAACTCTGACGGACGCGCAGGTGCAGCTGATCGTGCAGAGCCCGCGCGCTTTGTGGGATCCCACTTTTACCGATTCCACAAACAGCAATCCCTGGATCTATCAGGAACTGGGCAACACTCCGATCAATATCCTCGGCAGGCTCCAGGCGAAGATCAATGCCGAATTTCCCGGCATGAAAATTTCGCTCACCGAATATGAAAATGGCGGGTGGAATCACATCGCCGGAACCATTGCACAAGCGGATAACCTGGGCATCTTCGGCAGCCAGGCCGTGTTCGCCGCGAGCTTCTGGCCTCCGAACGGAACTTATTCGTACGTGCTGGCTGGTTTCCGCGCCTTCCGCGATTTCGACGGAGCCGGCGCGAATTTCGGCGACACTTCGCTGCAGGCGACATCCAGCAACGTGCAAAATGTGGTCGTCTATGCCAGCAAGGACAGCACCACGCCGGGCAGGTTCGTATTCGTGGCCATCAACCGCTCCACCAGCTCGCAAGTGACCGCCATCAACGGCCAATCGCTTTCCGGCACCGCCAATCTCTACCAGATGACGGCGGCTTCCGCGCAAGGGCAGAACCCCGTCGAGCCGGTGTCCATCGGAACGATGCTCGTAAGCGGCTCGTCTCTCACGATCACGCTACCAGCATTGAGCGTAACCACCATCGAAGTGAACTGACGCTCTTTCCGTGGCAGAGCCACTCCTGGCTGTACTCCATTTGCCGGCGTAACGATCAAGCTCGATCCTCGTGTTCGGAACAGGTCTCTTGTGCGAGGAAACTGTTCCTGAGGCCAGTTGTTTCGCGGAGAGGAGGAGCTATGCTGGTTTCGATGAGCGAAGGTACTCAGTCCACCGCTTTGTGCCAATGAAGCGAATCCACAAATTGAACGCACTGGCGCTCGCCGCCGTGGCATGCGTCATGTGGTTCTCCACGTCGCGTCCCGCGTCCGGCACGCCTACAGATGACGGTGCGCTCTCGGCGGCGATCTGTCCGATCGTCTACCCAGTGGATCAATCTCCTTCCGGCCGGGGCTATCGCTATCTTTTCTACGGCGACGGCTTCTTCATCAACGAACAGGGCTACCTGATAACCGCCGCGCACGTGCTCAGTCAACTGCACGGAGGCCAGCCTTACGTGCTGCTTCGCCAACGTTCGGGCCCGCCCCGGTTTGTTCTGGCCACGTTGATCGCCGCGGATCGCGAACACGACGTTGCCATACTGCGCGCGACGCCCAATCCATTCGAAGGCAGGTACAGAGTTGCGTTTCTGCCGCTGGCTTACGATTGGCTGGCGCGCAGCCATGCTGTGCTTACCGCTTCGCTGCGTCCGTCCAAGCCGCTGGATGCCTATACCCTGGATCCGTCGGTCGACGAACGCTCGCCGAGCGACGTGTTCGATTTCAAATTTTCCCAGTTGGACAAAGGACGGAACGACACCGAGCTGTTCCTGTTCAACAATCAGGTGCGGCGAGGCCAAAGCGGCGCTCCCATCGTTTCGGCCGATTCCCAAGGCGTCGTCGGGCTTGTTGAAGGAATATGGCTGCGATCGAGCTTGGTCCCGCTTAGCGCGACGGCGGAACAGGATACGCCCGGCGTGGGAGCAGGCGTACCCATCCATTACGCGATCGCACTGTTGCAGCAGCGGGGCATACCCTGGTACACCCCATCGGGATCTGTTGGGCCCTACGACGGCTTATCCGGGAGCGCGCAGGGATTTTCGCCACCCACGCCGATTTCGGTAGTTGCGTCACCTTACCCATCGCAAGCGCTTTTCGGCGGAGAAGTTGTGCTCGATGCGCTGATAGATAATCGAGGAAGGATTGTCGAGACGAAAGTCGTTCGCGGCGCATCGCCGTTTCTTGAGAACGCACTTAGCACAGTGCGAACCTGGAGTTTTTTCCCGGCGCGCCAGGATGGTCAAGCGGTTGCGGCCAGAATCGGAATAACTTTTCAGTATTCGCAATCGCACGAGCCTCCGCGGGCCGCGCCTTCGCAAGATTTTGACGAATCCTCGTCGATCCCGGCAGACAGGGCAGCGCTGCAGATTGTTGCCGTCGCGCCTCACTACCCAGCCGCCGGCACCGGAGACGGCAGTGTGATCCTCTACGATCTCGTCGGAACGCAGGGTCAGGTCACTTCCGTGCAAGTTCTGCAGGATGCAGAACCGTTTACCACTGCAGCTTTGAACGCCGTGCGCCAGTGGCATTTCGTGCCGGCGCGGCGAGCCGGCGCAGAAACCGATTCGGCGGCAATCGTGGTCGTAGCATTCCGCTACTCCGGAACCATGCACTCCCTCGCGCAGGCAAAATAGCCTGCACATAATTCACGGCGCGACGAAAACGCGAACATAAGAGCTGTGCCGCAATCGCATTCGTTCTCTTCAAAATCTTTGCGCTACTCGGCGGGTAACTCCTTGCGCTGGCTCACCGCTGCGCCGTCGCCTTGTTTCAATTCGCGGAAAACGATCGTAGAGAGGATGGTCATTCCTCCCAGCACAAGGAACGCCCGGTGGATGCCGTGAATAAATTGCGGAGCACTGGAAGTATGGCGATCGGGAATGAAGAACGCGGTCACCAGCGATGCCGCGGCCACGGCGAAACTGACGGCCATCTGCTGCGCCGTGCTCGCGATCGAACTCGCGCCGCTCGCCTCTTCTTCGTTTACGTCGGCGTAGACAAGCGTGTTCATGCTCGTGTATTGCAGCGAGGTGAAGAACCCGAAGAAGAAAACTTCGCTCACGATCAGCCACACCGGCGTGCTTTTCCCGATGTGAGCGAAGAACAAAATCTGTGCGCCCATGAGCAGCGTGTTCGACACCAGCACCGCGCGGTAGCCAAACCGCGCCAGGATGCGCGGCATCGCCGGCTTCAGGCTCATCGAGGCGATGGCCTGCGGAATCAGCAGCAAACCGGATTGAATCGGCGTGAATCCCAGGCCGACCTGATACAACAGCGGAAAAAGAAACGGAATGCCGCCGATGCCAAGCCGGGTGAAAAAGCTGCCGCTCACCGCAGCGCGAAACGTGCGAATCCGAAATAGCGCGAGGCGCAGCACTGGATGCGGGCTTCTGGTTGCATGAAATCCATAAGCCGCCAGCAGAACGATGGAAACGCCCAACAGCGCAAGAATTTGAAGCGCGTTCAGTGTATGTTCGCCAAACACTTCCAGCACATAGGAAAGCAGCGCGACGCCGGATCCGAAGAGAATCAGCCCGGTTACATCCAGTGGATCGGTGCGTTCGCGATAGTCCGGCAGATGCCGGTAGACCATGTACAAGCCAACCAGCCCCATAGGAATATTCACGAAAAAAATGAATCGCCACTGAAGGTATCCGACGATCAGGCCGCCGGCAATCGGTCCCAGCATCGGCGCGATCAAGGCGGGGATGGAGATGAAGCTCATCACGCGAACCAGTTCGGATTTGGCGAACGTCCGCACCAAGGTGAGCCGGCCGACGGGCACCATCATGGACCCGCCGCACCCCTGCAGAATGCGGAATGCGACTAGCAGATGAATATTGGTCGAAACGCCGCAGAGAAATGACCCCAGCGTGAATATGCCGATCGCTGAGGAAAACACACGTCGCGTTCCGAAGCGGTCCGCCATCCAGCCGCTGATCGGAATGAAGACCGCGAGGCTCAACGTGTAGCTTGCCAGCACCGATTTCATGCTGAGTGGAGCAACGTGCAGCGCTGCCGCGATCGCCGGAACCGCGGTGTTGAGAATCGTGGTGTCCAGCGACTCCATAAAAAGCGCCACTGCCACCAGCCAGGGCAGCAGTCGCTTGCTGGAAGCGGCTAGCGGCGGTTGCGAAGGAGCAGCGTCGAGCGGAGTGGGTGAATTCAAATCAAGCCCAATCGGAATGCGTGCGAGGCAGCTTGAGTCCAGCACTCACGCGGTTTCGACGTTTCGCAGGTCTGCAGATCATACATCCTGAACACTGTGCGTCCTCGACGTCGCGATATAAAGATTAATTATACCGATAGTGCGGCAAGTCCGGAGAAGTCGCGATGAGCGTGCGAGGGTTTTGACGCGATTTCCCGTCTCCGATAGCTTTGTTACTCAGGAGTTCTAGGCAGCACGACTCGAGGCAGGCGTGGCGACGATCGCAAGTAGTCCGGCCGCTGCTTGGGTCGTGACTGGGGCGATGGCAAACGCGCGGCGAAAGCGGCGCGAGCTGGCAGCGTTCACGTTCGTGATACCAAGCATTCACGATGCTTGACGAATAACTAAGGCAGCTGTACAACACCAAGCACGCGCGCTTGTCCGTACGGCACTGCATAAGCGGCCCGGGACGCGGCCCACGATTCGCGTCCGGCGAGCGCCATTTCTTGCGATTCAAGGAAAACCCGATGATACGCCATGATTCGCAGCGCCGCGGGGAAACTGTGCGACTGGCGTAACTTTTACGCCGACGTCGGCGGGCACGTTTGCCGGCACGCTCACGATCGAATCGAACGTAGGCACGCGCATATTCGCCATATCCGCGACGTCCGTTACGCCACCACCACCTGTGCCGGACCCAATCTTCGACGCGCCATCTCCGATCCTGTTTCCCGACACGACGACGGGCTCTTCTTCGCCGCTCACGTTTCAGTTGCAGAACGGATCGACGGGCACCGGCCCGATGACCGTATCCTCGATTACGATTGGCGGCTCGAATCCCGGCGATTTTTCTCAGACGAGTAACTGTATGGCCGTGCCGATTGCAGTGGGAGCGTCGTGCTCGATCACGATCACGTTTGCGCCGCAGGCTTTGGGTGGGCGCGCCGCGGCGCTCAGCATCAATGGGCCCAACGGAGCGCTAATCGGTGCAACGTTGACCGGCACCGGCGTCACGACCGTGACGAAGTTCACATTCTCGACCAGCGTTACCGGGCCGGGGACAACTACGCAATCACCCACGGGGACATCCTTTGCGAACAACACCCCAGTGAATCTCACGGCGGTCCCGAATGCGGGTGCGACGTTTTCGAACTGCGGCGGCGCCAGCGCGGCGACGAATTCGACTGCGTGCAGCGCGCGCTCGTCACCTCGAATAAGACGGTGTCGGCGACTTTCACCGCTCCGCAATACACGCTGACGACCACCGTGAGTGGGCCTGGAACGGTCACGCAGTCACCGACCGGGACTTCGTTTGCGTCAGGGACGGCGATCACGTTGACGGCGGTGCCAAATACCGGCGCCACGTTCACGAGTTGGTTGGGAGTGCAACGGCAGCACCAGCACGGCCTGCGCGTTCAATATTTCGGCGAACACGTCGGTGACGGCAACGTTTTCAAGTCCGACGGCGATGACGACGCCGGCTCCATCGCAAACAGGCGCGGCGGGCAGCTCGTTTACCTTCCAGCTGAGCGCGACAGGATTCTCGACGGCGCCTGCGTACAC